>Ga0307505_10000011_pt1 | contig 224844 bp, 210 predicted proteins | sample 23_S_MG_FD_202183 | JGI IMG/M metagenome (GOLD analysis project Ga0307505, IMG submission 202183) | Soil microbial communities from Populus trichocarpa stands in riparian zone in the Pacific Northwest, United States - 23_S | ecosystem: Environmental > Terrestrial > Soil > Riparian zone >... | reverse complement strand
CGCTCCTGAAGCGCGGCGAGAACGTGGTCGCCGTCTATGTCGCGCCCGAAAAGCCCGGCCAGAAAGCCGACCCGCTGAAAGAAGCGGCGCTCGCCGCGAACTTGCCCGTCCACCAGCCGAGCACCTACAAGGACCCCAAGGTGTGGGAAGAGTTCAAGGCGCTGAAGCCGGACCTGCAGGTCATGGCCTTCGTCACGCTGTTTGTGCCGGAAGAATTCTTGAACATCCCGACCCACGGCTCGATCCAGTATCACCCGTCGCTGCTCCCGGCCTATCGCGGCGCGTCGGCGATCAACTGGCCGATCATCAAGGGCGAGAAGGAAACCGGCCTTTCGATCTTCTGGCCCGACAATGGCCTCGATACCGGCGACGTGCTCGTGCAGAAGAAGACGCCGATCTCCGGCACCGACACGCTCGGCACGGTTTACTTCGACCGCCTGTTTCCGATGGGCGTCGACGCGATGCTCGAGTCCGTCGATCTCGTCAAAGCCGGCAAGGCCCCGCGCATCAAGCAGGACCACGACAAGGCGACCTATGAAGGAAGGTGCGGCGCCGACAACGCGAAGATCGACTGGGGCAAGCCGTGGGAGCAGATCGATCGCCTGATCCGCGGTTGCAACCCGGCGCCCGGCGCGTGGACGTTGATCGACGGCAAGAAGCTGCAAGTCTTCGACGCCCAACCTTTTCCCGCGCGCGATCCCAAGGGCATCGGTGGGAAGTTGGGCGAAGTCGTCGCAGTTGACGCAGACAGCTTCACAGTGGTTTGTGCCGACGGCCGCTTCAAGGTCACGCGCGTCAAGCACGCCGAAGGCCAGAAAGTCGGTGCCGGAGAATTTGCCAAAACGGCCAACCTCGCGGTTGGCACTCGTCTTTCCTGATCCCTCACATCCGTATTCAGAAGGTCCGCCGCGATGCCCGCCTCGCAGCATCAGAATCCGAAGTCCGACATTGAAATCGCCCAGGCCTCCAAGCCGCGCCGCATCGTCGAAGTGGCCAAGGACAAGCTCGGCATCTCGGAAGAAAACCTCGAGCCGTTCGGCCACTACAAGGCCAAGGTGTCGCTCGATTACATCAAGTCGCTGAAGGGCAAGAAGGACGGCAAGCTCATTCTTGTCACCGCGATCTCGCCGACGCCCGCGGGCGAAGGCAAGACGACGACGACCGTCGGCCTGACCGACGCGCTCAACTTCATCGGCAAGAAGGCGATGTGCGCGCTGCGCGAGCCGTCGCTCGGGCCTTCCTTCGGCATGAAGGGCGGCGCGGCCGGCGGCGGTTATGCGCAGGTGATCCCGATGGAGGACATCAACCTCCATTTCACCGGTGACTTCCACGCCATCACCTCGGCGCACAACCTGCTGTCCGCCCTGATCGACAACCACATTTATTGGGGCAACGCGCTCGGCATCGACAGCCGGCGCGTGACGTGGCGCCGCGTCATGGACATGAACGACCGTGCGCTGCGCGAGATCGTCTGCTCGCTCGGCGGCGTTGCGAACGGCTATCCGCGCGAGGCCGGTTTCGACATCACCGTCGCCTCGGAAGTCATGGCGATCTTCTGCCTCGCCAAGGACCTGAACGACCTCAAGGAGCGCCTCGGCAACATCATCGTGGCCTATACGCGCGACCGGAAGCCGGTTCGCGCCAGGGAGCTGAATGCGAACGGCGCCATGACCGTGCTGCTGAAGGACGCAATCGCGCCGAACCTCGTGCAGACGCTCGAAGGTACACCCGCCTTCATCCACGGCGGTCCCTTCGCCAACATCGCGCACGGCTGCAACTCGGTGTCCGCGACGACGGCCGCGCTCAAGGTCGCCGATTACGTCGTGACCGAAGCCGGCTTCGGCGCCGACCTCGGCGCCGAGAAGTTCCTCGACATCAAGTGCCGCAAGGCGGGTCTGAAGCCCGATTGCGTCGTGATTGTCGCGACGATCCGCGCGCTCAAGATGCACGGCGGCGTAGGGAAGGCCGACCTCAAGAAGGAAGACCTCAAGGCGCTCGAAGCGGGCATGGCCAATCTTGAGCGCCACATCGAGAACATCAAGAAGTTCGGCCTGCCGGCGGTGGTCTCGATCAACCGCTTCTCGGCCGACACCGACGCCGAGATCAAGCTCGTCAGGGACAAGTGCAAGGCGCTCGGCGTTGAAGCACTGATGGCCGACCACTGGGCCATGGGCGGCGAGGGCGCAGCAGACGTCGCGAAGGCTGTCGTCAAGGTGATCGACGAGGGCAAGGCGAACCTCAAGCTCCTCTATCCCGACGAAATGCCGCTGTTCGAGAAGATCCGCACCATCGCCAAGGAAATCTATCGCGCCGATGACGCGACCGCCGACAAGTCGGTCAAGGATCAGCTCAAGACCTGGGAAGAGATGGGCTTCGGCAAGCTGCCGGTCTGCATCGCCAAGACGCAGTACAGCTTCTCGACCAACCCCGACGCCAAGGGCGCGCCGAAGGGCTTCAACATCCCGGTGCGCGAAGTGCGCCTCTCGGCGGGTGCCGAGTTCATCGTCGCGATCTGCGGTGAGATCATGACCATGCCGGGCCTGCCCAAGGTCCCGTCGGCCGACAGCATCGATGTCAGCGCCGACGGCAAGATTGTCGGGTTGTTCTGACCGGACCCTCGAAGCCGTTCCCCGGCCGAGCCGTGCAGCGGCGAGAGGCGGGGTCCAGAGCAACGGGCACAGGATACGTCGCTCTGGACCCCGGATCGGCCGCTGACGCGGCCGTCCGGGGAACGACAATGCTGTCAGCTTCCGCCCAGCCGCTTCGCCACGAGCCGCGCTTCGGCGACGAGTGCGGCGGCGAGCGGCGTCATCGGCTCGCGCTCGGGCACGACGAGACCGATGGTGTGGACCTCATCGGGCTCGACGATCGGGATGGAGCGGATCGTCTCGGTGAGGCCGAGCGTCTCGGCGAGCTTCGCGGGCATCACGCTCGCCCAGCGGCCGGTGCGCACATGCGAGAACAGCAGGATCATGGAGTCGGACTCGAGCATGGGCCGCGAATCCGCGCCCGCCATCTTGAGCAGCCGGTCGATGATGCGGCGGTTCTGCATGTCGGGCGTAAGCAGGCAGAGCGGCACCTGTGCAAGCTCCGCCCATGTGACCTTGTCACGGTTGCCGAGCGGCGCGTCGGCGGAAGTGAGCAGCCGGTAGCTCTCGCGGTAGAGCGGCACGGTGTTCACCCGCCCGAGCGGCTCGTTGTCGAGATAGCTGAGGCCCGCGTCGATCTCGAGATTTTCCAGCAGGTCTAGGATGTCGATCGAGGTGCGCGAGAAGATCGAGAACTGCACATGCGGGTGCCGCTCGCGGAACGGCGTCGTCAGTGCCTGCACCATCGCGAGCGCGGTCGGGATCGCCGCGATGCGCAGCCGGCCCGTCAGGCCATGACGCAGCGTCTTGATCTCTTCGCGCATGGAGCGGGAGTCGCCGACGATGCGGCGCGCCCAGTCGAGCACGCGCTCGCCTTCCGGCGTCAGGCCGTGGAATCGGGAGCCCCGATTCACAAGCAGGACCCCCATCGTTTCCTCGAGCTGCTTGATTCCGGCCGAAAGGGTCGGCTGGGTGACCCCGCAGGCCTCCGCCGCACGGCCAAAATGGCGTTCCCGCGCCAGCGAAAGCAGAAATTCGAGCTTGTCGATCAATGACTTACCGCCCCACTTCTGCGTCCTTGTGTGCCCAACCAAACGATAGAGAATTTCTATCGTTAGATGGAGTTTACAGGGTTGTTTTATATCACAGAATTCAGTTTTGTTCTAATCAGGAAGGTCCGAAATGAATGTTCGCCCGAGTCAGCTCCCGTCGGCCGGCGGCTCAGGCCGCAGGCGCCCGGCTGCGACTCCCAAGGGCCGCCAAATCGACCCGGTGGCGCTCGCTGAAGTGCAGACGCTGCTCGGCGACCGGCCGCGCCGGCGCGATCTGCTGATCGAGCATCTGCATCTCATCCAGGACGCCCACGGACACCTCGCCGCGCCGCATCTCGTCGCGCTCGCGCACGAGATGAAGATGGCGCTGGCGGAAGTGTATGAGGTCGCGACCTTCTACGCGCATTTCGATGTGGTGAAGGAAGGTGGCGACGTGCCGTCGCCGGTCACCGTGCGCGTCTGCGACTCGCTGTCTTGCGCCATGCGCGGCGCAGAAAAGCTGATCGAGGAATTGCCGGCGAAGCTCGGTCGCGACGTGCGCGTCCTGCGCGCGCCCTGCATGGGCGCCTGCGACCGCGCGCCGGTCGTCGCCGTCGGCCATGTGCAGACGTTTAACGCCGACGCCGCGAAAGTGGCCGATGGCGTCAAGCATGGCGCGCATGCGCATGCCTGGCACGATCACATCGGCTTCGACGCCTACAAGAAAGACGGCGGCTACAAACTCCTCGCCGACTGCCTGAGCGGCACGCGCACGCGCGACGAGCTGATCAAGATCGTGAGCGATTCGGGCCTGCGCGGTCTCGGCGGCGCGGGCTTCCCCACCGGCCGCAAATGGTCGCTGGTGCGCGCCGAACCTGCGCCGCGCCTGATGGCGGTGAACGGCGACGAAGGCGAGCCCGGCACGTTCAAGGACCGCTTCTATCTCGAACAGGACCCGCACCGTTTCATCGAAGGTGCGCTGATCGCCGCCTGGGTCGTCGAAGCGACCGACATCTACATTTATCTCCGCGACGAATATCCCGAAGTCCGGCTGATGTTAGAGGCCGAACTCGCGAACGTCGAAGCCGCCGGTCTCGCCAGGCACACCAAGCTGCATCTGCGCCGCGGCGCGGGCGCCTATATCTGCGGCGAAGAGTCGGCAATGATCGAGAGCATCGAAGGCAAGCGCGGCCTGCCGCGCCATCGCCCGCCTTACGTTGCCCAGAACGGTCTCTTCGGCCGGCCGACGCTCGAGCAGAATGTCGAGACCATGTTCTGGATCAGGGACGTGATCGAGAAGGGCGTCGAGTGGTTCACCGCCTACGGCCGCCGCGAACGCAAGGGTTTCCGCAGCTTCTCCGTCTCGGGCCGCGTCAAGAATCCGGGCGTGAAGCTCGCGCCGGCCGGCATCTCGATGCAGGAGCTGGTCGACGAATATTGCGGCGGCATGGAAGATGGCCACACTTTCAAGGGCTATCTGCCGGGCGGCGCCTCGGGCGGAATCCTGCCGGCGTCGATGGCCGACCTGCCGCTCGATTTCGGCACGCTCGAAAAATACGGCTGCTTCATCGGTTCCCACGCGGTTGTCATCCTGTCCGACAAGGACGACATGAAAGCCGTGGCGCTGAACCTGATGCGCTTTTTCGAGGACGAGTCGTGCGGCCAATGCACCCCTTGCCGCGTTGGTACGGAGAAGGCCGTGAAGCTGATGAAGCAGGGCCCGTGGGACGAGGCGCTGCTGAACGAGCTGGCGACGGCCATGCGCGACGCTTCGATCTGCGGCCTCGGCCAGGCGGCGCCGAATCCGTTGCAGTCCGTGTTCAAATATTTCCGCGACGACCTCACGAAGCCGTTGGGGAAGTGGTGAGATGAAAGAGACCTTTACCTGTCATCCCGGCCAAGCGAGCTCGCGAAAGCGAGCGAGCGCGAGCCGGGACCCAAGACCACTAGCGCCGGTGCTCCTGGATCCCGGATCGGCGCGGAGCTTGTCATCGGGCCGCGCTTCGCGCGGACCCGTTGGCGCCGTCCGGGATGACAGAAGAAGATACGAAAAGTTGGTGAAGCAATGAGCAAGACATTCGGCGGCGACAAGCCGGCGCCCAAGAAGGCGGAGCCGATCAAGTTCTTCCTCGACGGCCAAGAGGTCGAGGCGGAGCCGGACGAGACGATCTTCCGCGTCGCGCGCCGCCACGACATCAAGCTGCCGCATCTCTGCTACTCGCCGAAGCCGGGCTACCGGCCGGACGGCAACTGCCGCGTCTGCATGGTCGAGGTCGAAGGCGAACGCGTGCTCGCCGCGAGTTGCATCAGGACGCCGACGCCCGGCATGAAGGTCAACACCCAGACCGACCGCGCGAAAGCCTCGCGCGACATGGTGCTGGAATTGCTCGTGGCCGATCAGCCGCCGCGCGGAGAAGCGCGCGACCCGGAATCCGATTTCTGGAAGACGGCGACGCGCCAGCATGTGACCGAGAGCCGCTTCCCGGCGCGCGCGAAGTCACCCGCGCCCGACCGCTCGCATCCGGCGATGGCGGTCAATCTCGACGCCTGTATCCAGTGCAATCTCTGTGTCCGCGCCTGCCGCGAAGTGCAGGTCAACGACGTGATCGGCATGGCCGGCCGCGGCGGGCTCGAGAAGATCGTGTTCGACTTCGACGATCCGATGGGCAAGTCCACCTGCGTCGCCTGCGGCGAGTGCGTGCAGGCCTGTCCGACCGGCGCGCTGATGCCGGCGACCGTGATGAACGAGCAGAATGTCCGCACGGAGTTTGCCGACCGCGAAGTGAATTCAGTCTGCCCCTATTGCGGCGTCGGCTGCCAGCTCACCTACAAGATCAAGGACGACAAGCTGCTTTACGTGACGGGCCAGAAGGGCCCGGCGAACGAGAACCGCCTGTGCGTCAAGGGCCGCTTCGGCTTCGACTATGTCCATAACCCCGAGCGCCTGACGCAGCCGCTTGTCCGCAAGGACGGCGTCGGCAAGCGCGCCGACGATCTCGTCGATCCTAAAAATCCGTGGACGCATTTCCGCATCGCCACCTGGGAAGAGGCGATGGATCGTGCGGCCAAGGGCCTCGTGAAAATCCGCGACCGCGATGGCTCGCAGGCGCTGGCGGGTTTCGGCTCCGCCAAGGGCTCGAACGAAGAGGCCTATCTCTTCCAGAAGCTCGTGCGCACTGGCTTTGGCACCAACAACGTCGACCATTGCACGCGCCTTTGTCATGCCTCGTCGGTGGCAGCACTCCTCGAGGGAGTGGGCTCTGCGGCAGTCACGGCCACGTTCAACGAGGTCAAAAACTCCGACGTCATCGTGGTGATCGGCGCGAACCCGACCGAAAACCATCCGGTCGCCGCCACCTACTTCAAGCAGGCCGCCAAGCGCGGCGCCAAGCTCATCATCATGGACCCGCGCGGCAACGGGATGAAGCGGCACGCCTGGCAGATGATGCAGTTCAAGAACGGCACCGACGTTGCGATGCTGAACGGCATGCTGAACGTCATCATCGAAGAGCAGCTCTACGACCGCCAGTATGTGCAGACCTATACCGAGGACTTCGATAAGCTCGCCGCGAGCGTGAAGCCCTTCACGCCCGAAGAGATGTCGCCGATCTGCGGCGTCGAGCCGGATGTCCTGCGCAAGGTCGCGCGCACATTCGCGCGCGCCGAAAGCGCCATCATCTTCTGGGGCATGGGCGTCTCGCAGCACACCCACGGCACCGACAACGCGCGCTGCCTGATTGCGCTCTCGCTCATCTGCGGCCAGGTCGGCCGTCCGGGCACGGGCCTTCACCCGCTGCGTGGCCAGAACAACGTGCAGGGCGCGTCCGACGCCGGCCTGATCCCGATGTTCTTCCCCGACTACAAGTCGGTCGAGAACGCCGAGACCCGTGCGAAATACGAATCCGCATGGGGCGTGAAGCTCGATCCCAAGCGCGGCAAGACCGTCGTCGAGATCATGGATGCCGTGCATGCCGACGAAATTAAAGGCATGTACATCATGGGTGAGAACCCCGCGATGTCGGACCCGGACCTCAACCACGCGCGCGGCGCGCTCGCGCATCTCGAGCATCTCGTGGTGCAGGACATCTTCCTGACCGAGACCGCGTCCTACGCCGACGTGATTCTGCCGGCGTCCGCCTGGCCCGAGAAGGACGGCACGGTCACGAACACGAACCGCCAGGTGCAGATGGGACGCAAGGCGCTGCCGCTGCCGGGCGAGGCGCGGCAGGATCTCTGGATTGTCCAGGATCTCGCCCAACGCATCGGCTGCAACTGGAACTATACGAGTGTCGGCGAGGTCTTCACCGAGATGGCCTCGATGATGCCGGCGCTCGAACACATCTCGTGGGAGCGCGTCGAGCGTGAGGATCACGTCACCTATCCGGTGGATGGTCCGGATGTGCCGGGCAGGGATGTCGTGTTCGACAAGGGCTTTCCGCGCGCCGGCGGTGTGGCGAAGCTCGTCGCCACCAAATTCAAGGCGCCGGATGAAATTCCTGACGCCGAATATCCGTTCGTGCTCACGACCGGCCGCCAACTGGAGCATTGGCACACCGGCGCGATGACGCGCCGCTCGGTCACGCTTGATGCGCTTGAGCCGTCCGCGAGCGCCGGACTTTCGCGCGGCACCATCTCCAAGCTCGGCATTCAGGCGGGCGATCCGGTGCGTGTCTCGACGCGGCGCGGCACGGTCGAGCTTTATTCGCGGCAGGACGACGCGGTGCCGGACGGCGTCGTGTTCATCCCGTTCGCCTATGTGGAAGCGGCGGCCAACCTCTTGACGAACCCCGCGCTCGATCCCTTCGGCAAAATCCCCGAGTTCAAGTATTGCGCAGCCAAGGTCGAGGCCGTGCCGGTCGCGCGCGAAGCGGCGGAGTAACACGTCGTCCCGGCCAAGCGAGCACGAAAACGTGCGAGCGCGAGCCGGGACCGTCGTCAGCAGATTTCGGACGATCCCGGGTTTCGGCGTCCTGGCGGACGCCTCGCCCGGGATGACGAGCAGGCGGCTGCGCCGCCGCTCATCATTTCAACTCATCCAGACTATCGACATAGGTAAGCCCCGCCTTCGCGAGCGGCTCGCGCATCTTGTAGAGGTCGAGCCCCAGCACGCCCGAAGCCAACTGCGCGCGCTTGTCACCCTCGTTCGCCTCGCGCTGCTCGCCGGCCTTCGCCGCAGCTTCGGCTTGAGCCCGCGGCACGACGCAGATGCCATCGTCGTCGGCCACGATGCAGTCGCCGGGATTCACGATCGCGCCGCCGCAGACAATCGGCACATTCACCGAGCCCGGCGTCGCTTTCACGGTACCCTTGGCCGAGATCGCCTTCGACCACACCGGAAACTTCATCTCGGTGAGCGTCGCCACGTCGCGGCAGCCCGCGTCGATGACGAGCGCAATCACGCCGCGCGCCTTGAGCGAGGTCGCGAGCAAGTCCCCGAACATGCCGTCGTCGTTCTCGGTGGTGACGCCCACCACCATCACGTCGCCCTTCTGGCACTGCTCGACGGCGACATGGATCATCCAGTTATCGCCGGGTTGCGCGAGCACGGTGACCGCCGGCCCCGCGATCTGCGCGCCCGGATAGATCGGGCGTAGATAGGGGCGCATCAGCCCGCTCCGGCCCATCGCTTCGTGGGTGGTGGCAACGCCGAGCTTCGCAAGCCGCGCACAGATCGCGGCGTCGGCTCTATGAATTTTTCTGACGACAACGGGTTTCACTTTGCTCTCCGCAACAAGTTGACCCTCCCCCTCACCCGATTGGGTCTGCTCCCTTTGGTCGCGATCCCAATCTTTCCCTCTCCCCCTCCCTGAAGGGAGGGGGAGAGGGAAGAGTGAGCGCGGACATCGTCCGCGCGAACGAGGGTGAGGGGGAGAGTACTAAACATTCGACAACCAATCATACGAGTTCTCCTCCGACCGACGGAAACACGCGCTGATAGGCTTCGCCGTATTTCATGTCCTTGTGCTCGGAATTGCGCGCGCCCTGGATGCCGCGGTTGAGCGCCACGCGCGTGTAATATTCCCAGAGGTGCTCCTGCGCTGCGAGGCACTCAAACGCCTTGCGCTTCTGGTCGAACACCGCGGTGATATCGAGGATCATTTCCGGGCGGAAATTGCACTGCTCCGGCTGGTGCGGCTCGAACATGAAGACCGGCGGCGCGCCGAGCACGCCTTCGCCCGGCTTGTGACCGTGCGCCTGCGCGATGATGCGCGCTTCCTGCGCGATGCGGTTGGCGTAAGGGTGATCGAAATTGTAAGGGTCTTCCTTCGGATGCGTCAGCACGAATTGCGGCTTGAGCTTGCGGTAGAGATCGACGAGCTTGTCGAAGGCGTCCTGCGGGACATGCAGCGGATAGTCGCCGAGATCGTAGAACTCGATGTCGCCGCCGAGGGTCTTCGCGGCCTTCTCGGCTTCGGCGAGGCGCGCGGCTTTCACTTTCTCCAGCGTGATGCCGGGTTCGCGCCACATCCTGGCGCTTTCGCCGCGCTCGCCGAAGGAGAGGCACACGATTTTCATGTGCCAGCCGCGGCTCGCATAGAGCGCGATCGCACCGCCCGCGCGCCAGACGAAGTCGCCGGTGTGCGCCACGATCACGAGGCCGCATGGGTCGGATTTGCTCATCGAAACTCTCCAGTAATTACAGTCGGTTAAGCGGCCTTGCGGGCGGGTGCGGCGAGCGCCGCCGCCGGCACGAAGATTTGTCCATCGAACAGGAGACGAGCCGTGCGCAGCATTCCGGCGCGCTCGACGACCGGCTTCTCGGCCGTGCCACCAAGCTCCATGCGCACCGTGAACTCGCCAGTGGGATGCTCGACCGAGAGCGTCTTGATCTTGCCTTCCGGCAGCTTCGCCACTTCATAGGCGGGCGAGCCGGGAAGAACGGCCGCGGTGCCGACGCTGACGGCAGCAAAGACGCCGATCGCGTCATGCGCCTGATGCGGAATGAAGCTGCGCGTGCAGAGCGATCCGCCCGCATTCGGCTTTGCCACGAGGCACATCTTCGGGATGACTTTCTCCTTCACGTCGCCGAGCTTCATCAGCGGACCGGCGCGCAGGCGAATGAGTTCGAGCCGCGCACGGAAATCGGTGTCGGCCATCAATTCCTTCGGCGTCTCGTAGCCGGTCTTCCCAAGCGCCTTCGCCTGCAACACGACCACCGGCATGCCGTTGTCGATCAGCGTCGTCTTCACGCCGTCGATCTCATCCACAACATTGCCGGTCGGCAAGAGCGCGCCGCAGACCGAGCCCGCGGCGTCGAGGAAGTTGATCGGGATCGGCGCGTGCGTGCCGGGCACGCCGTCGATGCGCGCATTGCCCTCGTAGTTCACGCGGCTGTTCGGTGTCTCGATCAAAAGCTCCGCGACCGTGCCGGTGTTGATCGTGCGCACGACGACTTTCGTCACCGCACCTGTCGGCTTGATGAGCCCGCGTTCGATCGCGAACGGGGCGGTGCCGGCGAGGATATTGCCGCAGTTCTGGTCCATCTGGACCTGCGCCTTGTCGACGACGACCTGCGCGAAGAGAAAATCGATGTCGATGCCGGGGTCCTTGGCGCGCGAGATGATCGCGACCTTGCTGGTGAGCGGATGCGCGCCGCCGACGCCGTCGATCTGGCGCGGATCGGGCGAGCCCATCGCGGCGAGCAGCACCTGATCGCGCACGGCGGGCTCCGACGGCAGATCCTCGGCGAGGAAATAGGCGCCTTTCGACGTTCCCCCGCGCATCAGCATGCAACGGATTCCGACCTGCATGGCATTCTCCAGCAATTTTGCTGGATTTTAGGCGCTCCCAACGACGGAAGCCAATCTCATTCAAGCTGGCGACCTCACCCTTCGAGACGCCTTCGCTTCGCGAAGGCTCCTCAGGGTGAGGTCACAAAGAATACGGCCTCATCCTGAGGAGGGCGCGAAGCGCCCGTCTCGAAGGATGAGGCCGCTACCTACCTCTATTGTTGTTCGCGATCAGAACGCGCGCTTGAGCTGGTCGACGAGGTCGGTCTTCTCCCAGGAGAAGCCGCCGTCCTTGTCCGCCTTGCGGCCGAAGTGGCCATAGGCCGCGGTGCGCTCGTAGATCGGCTTGTTGAGGCCGAGATGCGTGCGGATGCCGCGCGGCGTGAGGTTCACGAGCTGCTGAAGCAGGTCGGAGAGCTTCTGCTCGTCGACCTTGCCGGTGCCGTCGGTGTTCACATAGACCGAAAGCGGATGCGCGACGCCGATCGCGTAGGACAACTGGATCGTGCAGCGGTCGGCGAGGCCGGCCGCCACCACGTTCTTCGCGAGGTAACGCGCGGCGTAAGCGGCCGAGCGGTCGACCTTCGACGGGTCCTTGCCCGAGAACGCGCCGCCGCCATGCGGGGCCGCGCCGCCGTAGGTGTCGACGATGATCTTGCGGCCGGTGAGGCCCGAGTCGCCGTCCGGACCGCCGATGACGAAGCGGCCGGTCGGGTTGACGTAGAAGTGCTCTTCCGGCGGCATCCAGCCCTCGGGGAGAACCTTCTTCACGTACGGGCGCACGAGCTCCTTGATGTCGCCGGACTCTAAGACGCGCTTGCCGTCCTTTTCCTTGTGCTGCGTCGAGACGACGACGGCGGTGCAGGCGACCGGCTTGCCGTTCTCGTAACGAAGCGTCACCTGGCTCTTCGCGTCGGGCTCGAACAGCGGCTGCTTGCCCGAGTGGCGGGCTTCCGCCATGGCGAGCAGGATGTTGTGCGAATACTGGATCGGCGCCGGCATCAGCTCCGTCGTCTCGTTCGTCGCGTAGCCGAACATGATGCCCTGGTCGCCCGCGCCTTCATCCTTGTTGCCGGCCGCCTCGACGCCCTGCGCAATGTCCGCCGACTGGCCGTGCAGGTGGACCTGCACCTTGGCCTTCTTCCAGTGGAAGCCCTTCTGCGCGTAACCGATTTCCTTCACGGCCTCTCGCGCGAGCTTCTCCGCGAGCTTCTTGTTGACCTTGCCCGATTTGCTCATGATCTCTTTCGGGCCGGCGGCCTTCTTGTTCATGCGGACTTCGCCGGCGAGCACGATCAGGTTCGTCGTCACGAGCGTTTCGCACGCGACCTTCGCCATCGGATCGGCGCCGAGAAATTGGTCGACGATCGCGTCGGAGATCCGGTCGCAAACCTTGTCGGGATGGCCTTCCGAAACGGACTCACTCGTGAACAGGTAATTGGCGCGCATTGCCTTCGCTCCCCCTGGGAATCTGATTGGATTTGGCTCGGGTCCGCCCTGCGCGCGATCCTGTCCGCGCCATAGCTGGATACTTAAGACGTTGTTTTACAACCAGAGACGACGTTTCGCGTCAACCGGATTCCCTCCCATCCAGATCGTGGGACCGAAAGAGGGGCTGCTCCCACGCCGCGTTTTCCGGGTGTGCAATGAAACGGCCACTTGCTTGCCGCCGTCGCAGCCCCTTGCAGTAGTGGATTCATGGGCCGAAGCCCATGATGCGCGCTGGCGCTTCGGACAAATTTGTCGCATCCAATTCCGGGACAATAAGTGCGGGCGGGGACAATGATTTCCGACAAGCCGATCTTTCACATTCACGCCGACCTCGGCGAGATCGTCGATGCGGGCACGACGCCCTATGGCGGCCGGCGCACGATCGAAATTCTCGGCGGCCGCGTGACAGGGCGGGTGAACGGCAAGCTGCTGACCGGCGGCGCCGACTGGCAGATCATTCGGAGCGACGGCGTGACCGACGTTCAGGCGCGCTACGTGATCGAGACGGACGACGGCCACCGCATCCTGGTGACGAGCAATGGCCTGCGGCATGGGCCGGCCGAAGTGCTGGCGGCGATCGCCCGCGGCGACAAAGTCGATCCGTCCACCTATTACTTCCGCACGGTCATGCGATTTGAGGCGTCGGCTCCCTCGCTCGACTGGCTCAATCGCATCGTCGCGCTGGCGAAGGGCGAGCGCGAGCGGCTGGTGGTCAAACTCGACGTCTACGAAGTGCTGTAAGCCCGGAAAGTCCCGGTTTTAGGGCCTTGATCCGGTTCACCAGATAGTTATACATTATAACGATAATACGAAGAGGCCGAGGACGATCATGGACGTTGCGCGCAAACAGGACCTGCCGGGCAATCTGCCGGCTTCGCTCCATGCCGAGCTGCGCGGCGACGTCGCCGTTCTGCGCCTGTCGCGTCCGCAGAAGCGCAATGCGCTGGACGACGACACGGTGGCCGGCATCGAAGTGTTCTTTCGCGAACTGCCGTCGTCGGTGAAGGCTGTCGTCCTGCACGGCGAAGGCGATCATTTCTCCGCCGGTCTCGACCTCAACGAGCTGACCGAGCGCGACTTCGCCGAAGCCGTCGAGCATTCGCGCGGCTGGCACCGGATTTTCGAGCAGATCGAGTTCGGCAAGGTGCCGGTCGTTTCCGTACTGCACGGCGCGGTCGTCGGCGGCGGATTGGAGCTCGCCTGCTCGACCCATGTGCGTGTTGCGGAAGAGAGCGCCTATTACGGATTGCCCGAAGGCACGCGCGGTATCTTCGTCGGGGGCGGCGGCTCGGTGCGCATCCCGCGCGTGATCGGCGTGTCGCGCATGATGGAAATGATGCTGACCGGCCGCACCTACGGTGCGGAAGAAGGTCAGGCGCTTGGCCTCTCGCATCATCTCGTGCCGAACGGCGAGGGGCTGAAGAAGGGCCTCGAGCTCGCGGCCAAGATCGCCACCAACACATCGCTGACGAATTTCGCGATCATCCAGGCGCTGCCGCGTATCGCCGAACAGGACCGCGCGAGCGGCTATCTGACGGAGGCGCTCGTGGCTTCGCTCACGCAGAGCGGCGGCGAAGCGAAGGCGCGCCTCAGGGCGTTTCTGGAGAAGCGCGCGCCGAAGGTGGTGCGGGATTGATCGCGGCTTACGCGATCCCATAAATATAAAGAGCAAGACGCGGGACGGCGTCCGAGGGCAGGAACAATGTCGAAGGCATTGCGCGAGGAAAATTCCGCCAAGGCCGCGCCCTATCGGCCGGTCAATCTCAGCGGCCGCGATTTTGAGATCGACCGCCGCCCCGACGGCACGATCTATATGCGCTCGCCGCACGAGCTCGGCGCCTATCCGGTCAAGATCACCGAGCGCCTTGAATACTGGGCGAAAGAGACGCCCGAGCGCACTTTCATGGCGCAGCGTGGCGAGGACGGCGAATGGCGCCGCGTCTCCTATGCCGATGCGCTGCGTGCCGCGCGCGGCATCGGCCAGTGGCTCCTCTCGCGAAATCTCTCGGCCGAGCGTCCGCTCGCGATTCTGTCCGGCAACAGTCTTGAACACGCCCTGATGGGATTGGCCGCGAACTATGTCGGCATTCCCTATGTGCCGATTTCGCCGGCCTATGCGCTGATCTCCGAGGACTTCGGCAAGCTCCGCCACATCTTCAAGCTGCTCACACCGGGCCTCGTCTTCGCACAGGACGGCAAGGTCTTCGGCCGCGCGATCGAGACGATCGTGCCCGCGGACATGGAAATCGTCGTCGTGAAGAACGCTCCGGCGGGCCGCAAGGTTTCGCTCTTCACGGATGTAGCGAAGACCGAAGCGACCAAGGCGGTCGACGAGGCGCACGACAGGATCGGCCCCGACACCGTCACCAAAATTTTGTTCACGTCGGGCTCCACGGGCCTGCCGAAAGGCGTCATCAACACCCAGCGCATGTGGTGTTCGAACCAGGAAATGATCGCCGCACAGCTCCGCTTCTTCCGCGACGAGCCGCCGGTGATCGTCGACTGGTCGCCCTGGCACCACACAGCCGGCGGCAACCACAATGTCGGCTTCATCATCTACAACGGCGGCACGCTCTATATCGACGAAGGCAAGCCGCTGCCGGGCCAGATCGAAACGACGGTGAAGAACCTGCGCGAGATTGCGTGCAACTGGTACTTCACGGTGCCGAAAGGCTTCGAGGCGCTGATCCCGTTCTTCCGCAAGGACGCGGAGCTGCGGAAAATTTTCTTCAGCAAGCTCAAGGTGCTGTGGTTCGCGGGCGCCGCGCTCTCACAATCGACCTTCGATGAAATGCAGGAACTCGCCGAGCAGACCATCGGCGAGCGCGTCATGTTCCTGACCGGCCTCGGCGCGACGGAGACCGCGCCCATGGCCATCGGCCGCATGTGGATGTCGAAGGATTCGACCAATATGGGCTTGCCCGCGCCGGGTGTTGAACTCAAGCTCGTGCCGAACGGCGGCAAGCTGGAAGCGCGGTTGAAGGGTCCGAACATCACGCCGGGCTATTGGCGCCAGCCGGACCTCACCGCGAAGGCTTTCGACGAAGAAGGCTATTACAAGCTCGGCGACGCGCTGAAGTTTGAAGACCCGAACGATCCCAGCCTCGGCCTCCTGTTCGATGGCCGCGTGGCGGAAGACTTCAAGCTCTCGAGCGGCACCTGGGTCAGCGTCGGCCCGCTGCGTGCGCGCCTGATCGGCCAGTTCGAGCCGCTCGCGCGCGACGTGGTGATCGGCGGCGCCGACCAGGAAGAGATCGCGGTCCTCGTCTTTCCGGTGATCGACGCCTGCCGTGCGCTCGCGCCGGAGCTGGCGAAAGCCTCGCCCGAGGAAATCGTTGCGCATCCGAGCGTGCTCGCGGCCTTCCGCGATAAGCTCAATGCGTTTGCGAAAACGTCCACGGGCGGTTCGAACCGTGTCTGCCGCGCCATTCTGCTCGCGGAGCCGCCGTCGCTCGACGCCGGCGAGATGACCGACAAGGGCTCGATCAATCAGCGCGCGGTGCTCGAGCGCCGCAAGGCGGAAGTCGCGGATCTCTATGCCGCGCAACCTTCGGCCAAGGTCATTCAGATCGACAGGAAGAAGTAGCTATGGCGGCACAAAGCAAGGACGCGCAGCAATGACTCATCTGCAAAAAGGCGTCGGCGCGGAATGGAATGACATCTGGCTCATCGACGGCTGCCGCACGCCCTTCGCCGATTACGGCGGCGTGCTGGCGGCGAACTCGCCGACCGATCTCGGCATCAAGGCCGCGCGCGAAGCCTTCAGGCGCTCGGGCATTTCGCCGAACGACGTTGGCGCGGTGATCACCGGCTCCATGGCGCAGGCGAGTTTCGACACCTACTGCCTGCCGCGCCACGTCGGCATCTATTCCGGCGTGCCGATCGAAGCGCCCGCGCACATGGTGCAGCGGGTGTGCGGCACCGGCATGGAATTGCTCATGCAGGCCGCCGACACGATCAGCCATCGCGGCGTCGATCTCACGCTCTGCGTCGGCACGGAGTCGATGAGCCGCAACCCGGTCGCCTCCTACTCCATGCGCGGCTTCCGCATGGGCGAGACGAATATGAAGGACTTCCTCTGGGAAGCGCTGCTCGATCCCGCGCCAGGCTCGACCATGGGCGACACCGCCGAGCGTCTTGCGCGCGAATACCAGATCACGCGGCCTGAAGTGGACGCCTACGCCGCGCGCAGTTTCGACCGCGCCATCGCCGCGCAGAAGAGCGGCTTCCTCGCCGGCGAGATCGTGCCGGTGAAGAGCGAGACATTCGAGCGCGAAGGCTACAATCCGCGCGAGTTCAAGTTGCGCAGCAAGGACGCGGAACTCAGCGTAGACACCCATGTCCGCCCGTCACCCGTCGACGCGCTCGCAAAAATCCGCCCCGCCTTCGGCGGCGTGCAGACCGGCGGCAATTCTTCCGCGGTCGTCGATGGCGCCGCGGCCGTGCTCGTCTCTTCCGGCGACTACGCCAAGAAGAACGGCAAGAAGCCGCTCGCCCGCATCCTCGCGGGCGTCACCGTCGGCGTGCCGCCGGAAAACATGGGCTTCGGCCCGGTCCCGGCCATCCGCGCGCTCCTGGAGCGCACCGGGCTCAAGCTCGCCGACATCGACCGCTTCGAGATCAACGAGGCTTTCGGCGCGCAGGTCATGGCCTGTTCACGCGAGCTCGGGCTCGACGAGAACAAGCTCAATGTGAACGGCGGCGCGATCGCCATCGGCCATCCGCTCGGCGTGACCGGCGTTCGGCTCGCGCTCACCATCGGGCGCGAATTGCAGCGCTCGGGCGGCCGGTATGGCATTGTCGCCGCCTGCATCGGCGGCGGGCAGGGGATCGCGGTCCTTCTCGAGAATCCTGCGGCGAAAGCGGCATGATCCCGAAATGGGTGAAGCGGTTTTCGGATAAGATCATGCCGCAAACAAAAAATAAGGGGACGAACTGATGGATCCGAAGGGACATGCCGCCATAGTAACGGGCGGTGCATCGGGCTTGGGCGGCGCAACCGCCGCCGCACTCGCCAAGGCCGGCGCCAAGGTCGCGATCTTCGATATCAACATGGACGCCGCGAAGGCGCACGCTGAGAAAATCGGCGGCATCGCGATCAAATGCGACGTGGCGAGCGCGGATGGCGCCGCCGCTGCCGTCAAGGAAGCCGCCGACAAGAATGGCGTCGCCCGCATTCTCGTGAACTGCGCGGGCATCGCGACCGCCAAGCGCATCGTCGGCCGAGATGGCCCGTTGCCTTTGTCCGAATTCGAGAAGGTCATCACCGTCAACCTCGTCGGATCCTTCAACATGATGCGTCTTGTCGCGGCGGCGTTGCAGGCCGCGCCCGAACTCGACGCGGGCGAACGCGGCGCGATCGTTTCGACGGCGTCCGTCGCCGCCTATGAAGGCCAGATCGGTCAGGCGGCATATGCCGCCTCGAAGGGCGGCGTGATGGCACTGACGCTGCCGGCCGCGCGCGAATTCGCGCAGTTCGGCATCCGCGTGAACACGGTCGCGCCGGGCGTCTTCAGGACGCCCTTGCTCGCGGGCCTGCCGGAAGAAGCCCAGCAGAGTCTTGCCGCCGCCGTGCCGTTTCCGAAATTGCTCGGCACGCCGGAAGAATTCGCAGCGCTCGTTATGCACATGATCCAGAACCGCTACATCAACGGCGAGACGGTGCGCATCGACGGCGCGCTCCGCATGGCGCCGAAGTAAACTCCGAGAGACAATCAATGCTCGTCAACAAGCGCACCGTGCGCATCACCTGGGGCGACTGCGATCCCGCGGGCATTGTCTATTACCCGCGCTACTTCGAAATGTTCGACGAGAGCACCGTGGCGCTGTTCGAGCGCGCGCTCGGCATGACAAAGTACCAGTCGCAGAAGGAATTCGACTTCGCGGGCTATCCGATGGTGGACACGCGCGCGAAGTTCTCGATCCCGAATCGCTACGGCGACGACGTGGAAATCGAAAGCACGATCGCCGAATTCCGCCGCTCCAGCTTCGACATCCAGCACCGCATGCTGAAAGAGGGCCAGCTCTCGGTCGAATGCAGCGAGACGCGCGTCTGGGTCGGCCGCGATCCGGCGGACGCCTCGAAGATCAAGGCCGTCCCGATCCCGCAGGCCGTGACCGACAAGTTTAAGTAATCGTCATCCCGGGCGAGCGCGAAGCGCGAGACCCGGGATCGTCATCAGGTTATCTCGATACGGTCCCGGCTCTCGGCCGGCCTTGGTCCGGCCTCGGCCGGGACGACGGCTAATTGTCCTCATCCTCCGCCGTCGGGCTGCCGACCGCCTCCGTGACGCCTTGCAGGAGCCGCAGCAATTCCTTGCGGCCGGTCTCGCCGATCACAGCGCCGACGCGTGCTTCGTGTGCGGCGCTCGCCTCCGCGAGTTTCCCCATCATCGCGACGCCGTCGTCGGTCAGGTGCAACGCATAGGAGCGGCGGTCGCTCGCAACCGGCACGCGTTTCGCAAGCCCGCGGCTTTCGAGCGAGTCGAGCAACGCCACGAGGTTCGCGCGCTTGATGTTGAGCGCGCTGCTGATCTGCGATTGCCGCAGCCCCGGATTGCGCTCGATGATGAGCAGCACCGCATATTGCGCGGGCCGGATATCGAAGGCCGCGTAGCTGCGCCAGAAATCCTGGAAGACGGCGAGTTGTGCCCGTCGCAGCATGTAGCCCGCGAGGTTCGGCAGCGGCCCGAGGTCGATCTCCGCCGCGCTTTCGCCATTGCCGTCGCTCCGGCGCGAGGCGCGTTTTGGACGGAGGTTGGCGGTCTTGCTCATAAAGCCCCGGCGGGCGGGTTCGCCTGATTGCTATGCCGCATAGCTAACGTCTCACCGCCGGCCGGTGCCGTCAACGCTCGCCCCACACGTCATTGGCGATCTTCACGACCATGGCGAGTTTCGCCCATTGCTCGTCTTCGGCGAGGACATTGCCCTCCTCCGTCGAGGCGAAACCGCATTGCGGCGAGAGGCAAAGCTGGTCGAGCGGCGAGAATTTCGTGGCTTCGTCGATGCGGCGCTTGATTTCTTCCGGTTTCTCAAGCGTTCCCGATTTCGAGGTCACGAGCCCGAGCACAACGCGCTTCTTGCCTTTGGGAAGGAAACGCAGCGGCTCGAAACCGCCCGCGCGGTCGGTGTCGTACTCAAGAAAATATCCGTCGTAGTTCACCTTGCCGAAGAGGATTTCCGCGACGGGCTCGTATCCGCCCGATGAAATCCAGGTCGAACGGAAATTGCCGCGGCAGACATGCGTGCTGATCGTCATGTCGGCGGGCTTCTCCGCGATCGCGTAATTGATCACGTCGGCATAGACGTGCGGCAGCCGCTCGACATCCTCGCCGCGCTCTTTTGCTTTCGCGAGTTGCTCGGGCGAGCACAGATAGGCCCACACCGTGTCGTCCATGTGCAGGTAGCGGCAGCCCGCGTCGTAGAACGCCTTCACCGCCTTGCGATAGGTCTTGCCGAGGTCTTCGAAAACCCCGTCCATGTCCGGATAGGCGGAAGTGCTCACACCCGCGCGTCCGCTGCGGAAGTGCAGCACCGGCGGTGCAGGGATGGTGATCTTCGGCGTGACCTTCGTATTCGCCGCAATCAACTTGAACTGCGCGAGGAAAGGGTGGTTCGCAGGGAAGTCGAGCTTGCCGGTGATGCGTACGCCTTCCGACTTCGTCTGCACGCCCTTGAACTGGATGCCGGTGCCTGTGTCGTAAAGCTCGGCGCCGGTCAGCGCCGCGTTGAAATCGAAGTGCCACCAGGAGCGCGGAAATTCGCCGTCGGTCACGACCTTGAGCCCGGCGTCTTCCTGTTTGCGGATGACGGCGCGGATTTCGGCTTCTTCGATGCCCTTGAATTCTGCGTCCGAAATCTTGTTCGTCTGGCGCATGGCGCGCGCCTCCGCGAGCCGTTTGGAGCGCAGCAGACTGCCGACATGATCGGCACGGAACGGCGTCTTGACGTCGGCCACAGGAACTCTCCCCTTCGAATGACAGCGAAATTTCGCCTGAAGATACGCCCACTTGGCAGTGGGCAACGCGGCCCACTTTGTAGCCCAATCCTGCGCAATTTCAATTCGCTGTCTTCGCGCTCCTGCAATTGATCCGCCGCAACGGATGCGATATTTCCCCCGGCACAATCACCGTTACAACCATCGTCTCAGGTCTTTCTTCCTGCCTTCCTGATCCCGATTGAGCGGGCCGGCGCAGGGCATCTCCTGAGAATTTGTCAGTCGAGGAGAGGACAAAAAATGGCTTTCAAAAATCTCGAGGAGAAGCTCAAGGCTTCGGGCAATCCGGTCGACATGCTGCGCAACTCGCAGATCGGCGCCTATGTGTATCCGGTCGTTGCGCCGGAATTTTCAAATTGGCGCGACGAGCAGCGCGCGTGGAAAGAGACCTGCGTTCTCTTTGATCAGTCGCACCACATGGTCAACCTCTATGTGCGCGGCAAGGATGCGCTGAAGCTTCTCTCTTATCTCTCCACCAACTCGTTCAAGAATTTCACCGTCAACAAGGCGAAGCAGTTCGCCCCCGTCACGCACTACGGTCACGTCATCGGCGACGGCATTCTCTTTTATCTCGCCGAGAACGAGTTGGTGTATGTCGGCCGCAACCCGGCCGCCAACTGGATCGAATTCCACGCCAAGACCGGCGGCTACGACGTGACGACGGAATATGACGACCGTTCGCCGTCGCGCCCGATGGGCAAGCCGGTGGTGCGCACGACCTACCGCTATCAGATCCAGGGTCCGAACGCGCAGAAGGTGATCGAGAAGCTGAACGGCTCGATGCCCGACATCAAGTTCTTCAACATGGGTGAGATCACCATCGCCGGCCGCAAGGTACGCGCGCTGCGCCACGGCATGGCCGGTGCGCCGGGTCTCGAAGTCTGGGGTCCGTATGAGCAGGGCGAAGAAATCCGCGCCGCGATCCTCGAAGCCGGCAAGGACTTCGGCATCGTGCAGGTCGGCGCCCGCGCTTACGCGACCAACACGCTTGAGTCCGGCTGGATTCCGTCGCCGGTCCCGGCGATCTACTCCGGCGACAAGCTCAAGGCCTACCGCGAGTGGCTCCCGATCACGAGCTACGAAGCGAATGCCGGTCTCGGCGGCAGCTTCGTCTCCAAGAACGTCGAAGATTACTACACGACGCCTTACGAGCTCGGCTACGAAGGCTTCACCAAGTTCGACCACGACTTCATCGGCGCCGACGCGCTGAAGGCGATGGAAGGCAAGGTCAAGCGCACGAAGGTGACGTTCGCCTGGGACGACAAGGACGTCGCCAGGGTGTTCGAGTCGATGTTCGCGCCCGCGGGCGAGAACTACAAGTTCATCGACCTGCCGCTCTCGAACTACGCGTCGAGCTCTTTCGACTCGATCCTGAGCGGCGGCAAGGTGGCCGGCGCCTCGATGTTCTCCGGCTACAGCTTCAACGAGCGCAAGATGCTATCGCTCGGTTTCGTCGACGAGCAGTTCGCGAAGCCCGGCACGCAGCTCACGCTCCTCTGGGGCGAGGAGAACGGTGGCACCAGGAAGACGACCGTCGAGCGCCACAAGCAGCTCGAAATGAAGGTCGTCGTCGGCCCGACGCCTTACGGCTCGCAGGCGCGCGACACCTATCACGAGGGCTGGCGTACGGCGAAGGCGAGCTGATCTTCCCCGCTTCGTTAGGGCAAAAGAACAAAGGCCCCCGTGCGTATGCACGGAGGCCTTTTTCTTTCCCCGGTGCCCTTGACGGGTTAGGACGGTTGCCCTAGTAAATTAGGGCAACCGTCCTAACAGCCGTTGCCGGGCTTTGTTATGAGTGACAGAACGACCCGCGACCAGATCGTTGAGGCGGCTGATCGGCTGTTTTATCAGCGCGGCTACGAGCACACGTCGTTTTCCGACATTGCCGATGTCGTGCGAATCTCGCGCGGCAATTTTTACTACCATTTCAGAACCAAGGACGAGATTTTGGACGCCGTGGTCGGCGCGCGTCTCGCGGCAACGCGACAGATGCTCGAGCGATGGGAAGTCGAAGGGGAAACCCCCGCTGATCGCATCCGCAGCTTCATTGACATTCTGATCGCCAACTGGGCCGATATAAAACGCTACGGCTGTCCCGTCGGCACGCTATGCACCGAGCTTGCAAAGCTCGACCACGCCTCGCGGCCCGAAGCGAACGAGCTGTTCACGCTGTTCCGCACCTGGCTGCGCAAACAATTCGAGTTGCTTGGCCGCAAAAGGGATGCGGACGCGTTGGCGATGCATCTTCTGGCTCGCACCCAAGGGGTCGCTACACTGGCGAGCGCCTTTCGCGATGAGAAATTTGTCAGGGCGGAAGTGAAACAGATGTACGAGTGGTTGAAATCGCAAACGTAAGATGTTGCGCGTGTCGGGAGCCGGTGATCGGACGAGACGCCCGGAAGGAGAACGGATCGGATGTTCATCGTGCTGCTCAGGTTTTCCGGCGACAAAGGCCGTGCCGCCCAGTTCATGGATGGTCACAAGACATGGATCAAAAGCGGGTTTGATGACGGAGTGTTTCTGCTCGTCGGGACGCTTCAACCCAACCTCGGCGGCGCGATCGTGGCGCAGAATGTCTCGTTGTCAGACCTTCAGCGCCGCGTGAATGACGATCCGTTGGCGGAAAACATTGTAACCGCAGAAATCCTCGAGATCGCGCCGTCGAATGCCGACGATAGGCTGAAATTCATGCTTGGCTGAACGACGTAACGCTCGTGCCTGCCGGAACCTCCGTCGGTTCAAGCCGTTGCCATCTTTAGGCCGGTGCATCCTGCGGCGGGATCTCGGCGTAAGTAGCAAAAGCGGGGAGTGAGACCGATGAGCCGTTCAGCCTTTGCGCCGCCGCCCGGCGCCCCGGAAAGCGCCCGCCGCCGCTGGATCGAGGCTTTCCGCTCGGTGCGCGCCGAGACCGACCGCCGCGCCGCGCCGCTGTCACCGGAAGACCAGCAGATTCAGTCGATGTCCGATGCGAGCCCCACCAAGTGGCATCGCGCGCACACGACCTGGTTCTTCGAGCAGTTTGTGCTTTCCCCGAATGTCCCCGGCTACAAGCCCTTCGATGAGCGCTTCGCTTTCCTCTTCAACTCTTATTATGTCGCCGCCGGTCCGCGTCATGCGCGGCCGAAGCGCGGCCTGATCACGCGGCCGACAGTAGAAGATGTCTCGGCCTACCGCGCCCATGTTGACGCTGCGGTCGAACGGCTGATCGAAGAGGCGACGCCCGCACAATTCGAAGCGATTGCCCCGGTGCTTGAGATCGGGCTGCATCACGAGCAGCAGCATCAGGAACTGATCCTCACCGACATCCTGCATGCTTTCTTTCAGAACCCCACCGACCCCGTATACGACGCCAAGTGGTCGCTGCCGAAGGGTGGCAACGCGCATGAATATGTGCCGCTGCCCGCCGGCATTCATTTCATCGGCCGCAAGGGCGACGGCTTTCATTTCGACAATGAGGCGCCTGCGCACCGCACGCTGATCGAGCCCGTCAAAATCGGCCGCTCGCTCGTCACAAACGCCGAGTGGCTCGAATTCATGCAGGATGGCGGATATTCGACGCCCTCGCTCTGGCTGTCGGACGCGGCGGCCGTGGTGCAGTCCGAAGGTTGGAACGCGCCCGCTTACTGGGAAGAGAAAGACGGCGCGTGGCACGCCTTTTCGCTCAGCGGCCAGAAGCCAATCAATCCCGACGCGCCGGTTTGTCACGTCAGCTACTACGAGGCCGACGCCTTCGCACGCTGGGCCGGCAAGCATCTGCCGGCGGAATCCGAGTGGGAAGTCGCCGCGCGCAGCAACCTGCTCGACGACGCCTGCGGCGTTGTGTGGCAATGGACGCGCAGCGCCTATCTTCCGTATCCGGGCTATCGCGCGCCCGAAGGTGCAATCGGCGAGTACAACGGCAAGTTTATGGTCAACCAGATGGTGCTGCGCGGCTCGTCGGTCGCGACGCCCGAAGGCCATGCGCGCGTCACCTATCGCAACTTTTTCTATCCCCCGCATCGCTGGCAGTTCACCGGGCTCCGGCTCGCCGAATACGACGCGTGAGGAGAGCCGATGACTTCACTCTCAACCATCCTGCTGCGTTCCGATACCGAAGAAGAAGCCCGCGCCTTGTTCGCCCGCGACGTGGTCGCGGGGCTGACCGCGCTGCGCAAGACGCTGCGCCCAAAATATTTCTACGACGAGGAAGGCTCGTGCCTGTTCGAGGAGATCACTCAGCTTCGCGAGTACTATCCGACGCGCACCGAAATCGGAATTCTTCAAGACAAGGGCAAGGAGATCGCGCAGCTCATTCCCGGCGGCGGAGCGCTGGTGGAATTCGGCGCCGGCTCCTCGGTGAAAATCCGCGTCGTGCTCGACGCCCTCGACAAGCTCGCCGTTTATGTCCCCGTCGATATTTCGGCCGATTTCCTCTCCGGGCAGGCCGAGGCGCTGCAAGAGGATTTTCCAAAACTGAAAGTTCGCCCGGTCGCGGCCGATTTCACGAAACCCTTCGAGCTGCCGCCGGAGGCGCGCAATCGCCCGCGCATCGGTTTCTTTCCTGGCTCCACCATCGGCAACTTCGACCCGCCGGAAGCCGAGAGCTTCCTGCGCCACGCCGGCCGCATTCTCGGGCCGGGCGCACAGATGATTGTCGGTGTTGATCTTGTGAAGAGCCGCGACGTGCTGCGCGCCGCCTACAACGACTCCGAGGGCGTCACGGCGGCCTTCAACCTCAATCTTCTTCGGCGTATCAATCGTGAACTCGGCGGCAATTTTGATCTCGATAACTTCGAGCATCGCGCTGTCTTCAACGAGGACAAGAGCCGCATCGAGATGCATCTCGTCAGCCGCGGGCACCAGCGCGTCTCGGTTTGCGGGAAGAAAGTGGAGTTCTCCGCCGGCGAAACGATCCACACTGAATGCAGCTACAAATATACGATCGGTTCCTTCGGCGATCTCGCCGCGCGCGCGGGCTGGGCCCGCGTCGAAAGCTGGACCGACAAGCGCGATTATTTCTCGGTGCATGTCCTGGCGCTGCGCGACAAGGCGCACTGACCGCGGGAGATGACATTCCCCGCCGGGCGCACTAAAAAGCCCCGGAACGAGGGGGAATTGCCCATGAAAATCGTTGGTTTTGAGGGTTCTGGCGGCCTGCGGCTTGGCGTCATCGAGGGCGATCAGGTGATCGATCTTCAGGCGGTGGACCCGAACCTGCCGTCCGATCTGCGTACCATCCTCGAAAAGAGCAGCGACCTCTCGCATCTCGGCGATCTTGCGAAGCGTGCGCCCGCGTCAGCCCGCGTGCCGCTCAAGGGTCTGAAATACGCGCTACCTGTCGCGAACCCGGGCAAGGTCGTCTGCCTCGGCCTCAACTATCTCGAGCACGTCAAGGAAGGTCCGAACCGCGACAACATTCCGAAATTCCCGACCATCTTCATGCGCGCCAACTCCTCGCTCGTTGCGCACGACAAGCCGATGGTCCGCCCGCGCGTGTCGGAGACCTTCGACTTCGAAGCCGAGCTTGTCATCATCGTCGGCAAGCGCGTGAAGCACCTCACGATGCAGAATGCGTACTCATGCATCGCCGGTTTCTCCTGCTTCAACGACGGCTCGATCCGCGAATTCCAGCGCCGCACCACGCAATGGGACATGGGCAAGAATTTCGACGCCACCGGCGGTTTCGGCCCGTGGATGGTGACGGCCGACGAACTCCCGCCGGGCGCGAAGGGCCTCAAGATCGAGAGCCGCCTGAATGGCCAGGTCATGCAGTCGGACAACACCGACAACATGATGTTCCCGATTGCCGAGACGCTCGTCGATGTGACGCAGGGCATGACGCTCGAGCCCGGCGATCTCGTCGTCACCGGCACGCCGTCCGGCGTCGGTCACGCGCGCAAGCCGCCGGTCTGGATGAAGGGCGGCGACACGATCGAGATCGACATCGAGAAGGTCGGCATCCTGAAGAACCCGATCGCCGACGAGAAGTGAACCCTGTCATCCCGGGCGAGCATCGCGTGAGCGATGCGAGACCCGGGACCCAGGACCATCGGCTTATGTGTTCATGGATCCCGGCTCGCACTTCGTGCGGCCGGGATGACATTCAGGAAACGAAGCTACCCGCTCGCCGCTTCGACCGCTGCCATCAATTCGGTCTTCTGCTGATCGCTCAGCTCATCGAGCGGCGGGCGCACGCGCGCCCAGTCGGGCTTGCCTTCGCGCGCGGCGAGGATCGCCTTCACGCCCGGAATCCAGCCAAAGGGCGAGACGGCGGCGCGGATCGCAGCAGCCTTCTTGTGCAGGTCGAGTGCGTCCGGCCCTTGCCAGCCGTCATAGAGTGCGCGGCAGCCGCTGGCGTTCGTATTTGCCGTCGCCGAGATGATGCCGGCTGCACCCTTGCGCATGCCGTGCAGCAAGAGCGACTCGCTCGACGGAAACACCGCGAAGCCCGGATAGCGCTCGAGCAGCGTGTCGAGATAGTCCTCGTCGCCCGAGCTGTCCTTGAGGCCCACGATGGTGTCGGGGAAATCCTGCAGCAGCAGGCCGACGAGCGCCGGCGACCAGCGGATCGTTGTCATCTGTGGGAAATTGTAGAGATAAAGAGCGAGCCGCTTGTCGCCCATGCGCTTGATGATCTCCGCGACATAGGCATAGAGCCCCTCGTCGCTGACGTTCTTGTAGTAGAACGGCGGCAACAGCAGTACGCCGCGCACGCCGAGCGCGACCGCATGGCGCGTGAGGCGCACCGTGTCGCCCATCGACGGCGTGCCGGTGCCGGGCAGCAATTGCAGCGGCGAGACGCCGGCCTTCACCAGCCGTTCGAGTGTCATCTCCCGCTCGCCGAGATCGAGCGAGTTCGCTTCGCTCGTGGTGCCGAGCACCGCGAGGCCATGCGCGCCGTCCGCAAGCAGTTTCTGGCAATGCGCGATGTAGCGCTCGAAATCGATCGCAAGATTGGCGCGGAACGGCGTCGCCGCCGGAACCCACACGCCGCTCGCCGCTTCCGGTCTGACTGCGCCCTCGGGCGCGGGTGTTGCATGCTTCAGTTCGAGCACGATGGTCCTCGCTGTTTCGCTCTATTTTTTTCGAATCCGGAACACGATCAAGCCCGTCTGCTTGTCGGTGTGGAGAAGTTCGTCGCCGGTCTCCCGCAGGAGGTTCGGAATGTCGATACCGGCGAGCGGGTCGGTGCATTCGACCAAGAGCTCGTCACCGGAGCCGATCCGGGTCAGCGCCTTGCGGGTTTTCAGGGCGGGCAGGGGGCATTTCAGGCCCCTGAGGTTCAGATTGGTCTCGGACATGGCCCGGATATAGCAGGATTCATGAATTTGGAGCCTTTGCTACCGGCCTCCGGCCCCTTCGGCTAGAAAAGTAGCATGAGCCCTCCGGCCGAAACATTGCAGCGCATCACCCGCCTCGCGCCGCTCGCCGACATCGTCGCGCGGCTGAATGGCACGGTCGCGCCCGTTGCCGCGCGCGACACGGATCCGGTCGCGGCCGTCGGCGCGATTCTCGCGGCCGACGTGGTGGCGGCAAGAGCCGTTCCATCTTACGCCTGCGCGCTGCGCGACGGCTGGGCTTTAGCGGCCGATCGCGTGACCGACGCGGGACCTTATGCGCCTGCGCCGCTCGATCCGGCGCCGCTCTGGGTTGAAGCGGGCCAGCCGATGCCGGCCGGCACGGACGCCGTGCTGGCGGTGGATGCCGTTGCGGCCACAAAAACAGGCGCGGAAGCACACGCCTCCGCGACACCCGGCGAAGGTGTGATCGCGGCAGGCGCCGACGTGGCAAGCGGCGCAATTCTTCGCCGCGCCGGTCAGGCTCTGCGGCCGGGCGATGTTGCGGTGCTGGCTGCGGCAGGTATTCGGTCGGTGTCCGTGCGCGCGCCGCGCGTGAAGATTTTTTCCGTTGCCGTCCCGACGCGCAGCCGCGAGGACACGATCTCGCCGCTGATCGTTCGCGCCGTCGAAGCCGAAGGCTGCATCGCGCAACTGGCGCAGGCGTCGACCCTCGAAGCGGCGCTGACCGACCGCGCGAGCGATGTCGTCATCGGCATCGGCGGTACCGGCACTGGAAAGCGTGACGCGGCCGTGAAGACGCTGGCGCGCATCGGCAAGGTTGAATTGCATGGCTTCGGCATCGCGCCGGGCGGGACGGCCGCGTTCGGCACGGTGGATGGCCGCGCTGTGCTGCTCTTGCCGGGACGTCTCGACGCCACGCTCGCGGCCTTCCTGATCGTCGGCCGCCAGTTGCTCGCGCGATGCAGCGGGAAGAAGGAGACGGCCCTTGGTGTGCTCTTGCCGCTCACGAAAAAAGTGACATCGACCGTCGGCCTCGCCGAATTCGTGCCGGTGCGCCGCACCGAGGCGGGTATCGAGCCGCTGGGATCCGGTGACCTGTCGCTGCAATCAATTGCACAAGCCGACGGCTGGATTTTCGTGCCGCCCGATAGCGAAGGGCTGGCCGCAGGCGCGACCTCAGAGATGAGACCTTTCCCGTGAGCAGCGACCGCACCAACAAGATTCCAATCCCCTCCGAGCAATTGCTCGCGCAGATTCGCGCCGCGGCGCGTCAGGAGCAGTTCCTCGACGTGGTTTCGCCCGAGGAAGCGCGCATTCGCTTCGAGCGCCATCTTGATCTCAAGCCGCTCGGTGCCGAGCGCGTGACGCTCGCCCAATCGCTCGGCCGGGTGCTCGCCGCCGACATTACGGCGCCCATCGACACGCCGCCCTTCGACCGCTCGAACGTCGATGGTTTCGCCGTGAGCGCCAGCGACACCACGGGCGCGAGCGACGCGAGCCCGCGCCGCCTGCTCCTGAACGGCGAAGTGCTTACCTGCGGCACGGCGCCGACGCTCACCGTCGCGCCCGGATCGGCAACGACGATTACGACCGGCGGCGTCCTCCCCCGCGGCGCCGACGCGGCCGTCATGATCGAATGGACCGACCTCGTGGAGACCGAGCGCGGGCCGGCCATCGACTTGCGCCGCACGGTCGGTCCGGGCCAGTTCGTCTCCTTTGCGGGCTCCGATATCGCGCGCGGCGAAACGCTCCTGCGGCGCGGCACACGGATCGGCTCGCGCGAGATCGGTATGCTCGCGGCGTGCGGGATCGATGGCGTCGATGTCGTGCGAAAGCCGCATGTCGCCATCCTCTCGACCGGCGACGAACTGACCGAGCCCGGCAAGCCGCTGCGCGAAGGCGCAGTCTATGACTCGAACAGCGCGATCATCGCGGCGGCCGTCAGCGAAGCAGGCGGCGAGCCCGTGCCACTCGGCGCGTTTCCCGATGACGAAGCGAAACTCAACGCCGCCGTCCGCAAGGGACTCGAAAGCTGCGATCTCGTCGTGCTCTCGGGCGGCACCTCGAAAGGCGCGGGCGATCTCTCGCACACAGTTGTTTCGAAGTTAGGCGAGCCCGGCATCGTCGTGCATGGCGTCGCGCTGAAACCCGGCAAGCCGCTTTGCCTGGCGGTGATCGGCAAGAAGCCCGTCGTGGTTCTCCCCGGCTTTCCGACCTCTGCGATCTTTACCTTCCACGCCTATGTCGCGCCGGTTTTGCGCGCTTACGCGGGCTTGCTCCCGGAGGCGGCCGGGACGGTCGAGGCGACGATCCCGGTCCGTCTGCCGTCTGAAATGGGCCGCAAGGAATTTGTACTCGTGGCGCTCGTCGCGGGCGAAAACGGCCCGGTGGCCTTCCCGATCGGCAAGGGCTCGGGCTCGGTCACGACCTTCTCCGAAGCCGACGGCTTTATCGAAGTCGATGCGCTCGCGGGCTCGCTCGATGCCGGCACCAGCGCGCGTGTGACGCTGCTCGGGCGGGCGGCACGCATTCCGGATCTCGTCGTGACCGGCAGCCATTGCGTCGCGCTCGACGCGGTGCTGGGCAAGCTCGCGGAGCAAGGCTTCGCGACGCGCCGCATAGCCGTTGGGAGCCAAGGCGGTGTCGCGGCCGCGAAGCGCGGCGAGTGCGATCTCGCGCCCGTTCATCTGCTTGATCCCGCGAGCGGAAAACATAACGAGCATCTGCTTGAGCCCGGCCTGTCGCTCGTGCGCGGCTGGGAGCGGATGCAAGGGGTCGTTTTTCGGATAGGCGACACACGTTTTGAGGGCAAGTCTGCGGCTGATGCCGTGAAAGCCGCGCTCGCCGATCCTGCCTGCGTCATGGTGAACCGCAACGCGGGCGCCGGCACGCGCGTCCTCATCGACAAATTGCTCGCGGGCGCGAAGCCCGCCGGTCACGGCAATCAACCGAAGTCGCACAATGCCGTCGCGGCGGCGGTGGCGCAGGGTAGGGCTGACTGGGGCGTTGCGATCCAGTCCGTCGCCGCGATGTACGGTCTCGGCTTCCTGCCGCTCGCGCCGGAACACTACGACTTCATTCTGGTCGAAACGCGCCGCGAACACGAAGCCGTCAAGGCGTTCCTCGCCGCCTTGCGCGATCAGGACGTGCGCGCAAGGATTGCCGCGCTCGGCATGAAACCGGCGGACGCTTGAGTTGGAACCGACATTCCTTCGGCTTGTTCACAAGTGATGATCTCCGGAATGTTCCGTTTTTTCTTTTTGATCTTAGCACTGACACTCGCGGCCGCGCCGGCCGAAGCGCAGTTGCGCGGACATGGCGGGCCGGTGCGTTCGGTGGCAGTCAGCGCCGACGGCGAGAACGCGATCTCCGGCAGCTTCGATACCTCCGCGATCCGCTGGTCCCTCAAGCGCAATGCCGCCGAGCAAGTGCTGCGCTTCCATGAGAGCGCGGTGAATGCGGTCGCGATTATCGGCGCGGATAGGCAGGCGACCGGCGGCGAAGACGGAAAGATCGCTGTGTGGAAGAACAGCAGTCTCGTTCCCGAGCGCACATTCGAAGGCCACACCGCGCCGATCGTTGCGCTCGCCGTCTCGCCCGACGGGAACACGATTGCGTCCGCGTCGTGGGACCGCACGATCCGTCTTTGGCCGCTCAATGGCGGCGAGCCGCGTACATTGAACGGCCACGACCAGAATGTGAACGGTGTCTCTTTTTCCCGCGACGGGAAGTTTCTGGTGAGCGCGGCCTATGACGCGACGGTGCGGATCTGGCCGCTCCAGGGAAACGGCGCGCCGGTCGTGGTCACGGTGCCGACGCCGCTCAACGCCGTGGCGGTTGCGCCAGACGGCGAGGTTCTCGCGGGCGGCGCGAACGGCCGGGTCTATTTCATCGGCCCCGATGGCGAAAAGCGCGGCGAGGTCGAGGTCGCGGAAATGCCGATTGTTGCCGTCAGCGCTTCGCCGGATGGCTCGCTTGTTGCCGCGGCCGGCATCCGCGGCTCCGTCGGCATCATCGAGCGCAAGGACCGCAAGCTCGCGCGCACCTTGGTTGGTCCCGGCCTACCGGTCTGGTCGGTGGCGTTCTTTCCCGACGGCAAAACGCTGCTCACCGGCGGCACCGACCGTTTGGTGCGGCGCTGGAATGCGGAGTCAGGCGAGCACCTCGGCACGGTCGCGGCGGGAGGGCCTGAGAATCCGCTCGCGCAATATGCGGGCGACCGCGGCGCGGAAGTCTATAAAGCCTGTGTCGCCTGCCACACGCTGTCGCCCGACGAAGGCAACCGTGCCGGCCCCACGCTGCACGGCATTTTCGGCCGCAGGATCGCATCGCTGCCGGGCTACAATTTTTCGCCGGCGCTCAAGCAGATGGACATCGTCTGGACCAAGGAAACGGTGGCCGAGCTGTTTAATATGGGTCCGATGAAATACACGCCCGGCACCAAAATGCCGGAGCAGCGCATCAGCGCGCCGGAGGACCGCAAGGCGCTGGTGGATTTCTTGGAGAAAGCGACGAAGCCGAACTAGGGCGTTACGAGCCCTCGCGCTCCGCCTTTTCGCGCTCGCGTAGATAGTCCTCGGTTGTGCGAACTTTCGGCCGCTCAGGTCCGGCGTAAGGGTCGACAGAGTCGTTCGTCATCGCGACCACGCGGCAGTTCTCGCACATTTTCAGCACGTCGAGACGCTGCGGCTGACCCTTGAACATCCAGTGCCGGCCCTCCAGCTTCGCGCTCACGCGCTCGATCGTGCTCTTGGTGCCGAACGGCTTGTTGCACGAGATGCAATGAAAGGGCTCTTCTTCCTTGATCACACGCGCCGGCGCCGTGACCGCCGTGAAGTCGATCTGCGGCGTGAGACTGATGACCTTCTCGGGGCATGTCGCCTTGCAGAGGCCGCACTGCACGCAGGCATCTTCCTGGAAGCGCAGCATCGGCCGCTCGGGGTCGTCGATCATCGCGCCGGTCGGGCAGGCGGCGACGCAGGCCAGGCACAGCGTGCAACCCTCGACATTCACTTCGACTTTGCCGAACGGGGCGCCAGCGGGCAGTGCGATCACGTCAACCGGCGCGGGTGCGGCGCGCTGCAATTCGCGCAGCGCAAGCTTCATTACATCGCGCTTCGCGCCCATCGGCTGGAAGCTCGCGGGCGTCCTCGCTGCGACGCCGCCATCAATGGTGCGCAAAGCCGCACCAAGCACATCGGGATCGTCGGTCTCGATCGTCGCCGCGCGACCCGCGCCAAAGCCGAGACCGGCAAGAATGGGCTCAGCAAAGCGCAGCGTGCGAAGCAGCGCTTCCGGGTCATGCTGCGGCTTGGCGCGCAAGAGGAAACGCACCGCCGCCGCTCCGTAAGCAAACGCCGCCGCGACGGTCTCCAGTCCGACCTGAGTCATTTCGTTCACGGCGACCGGCAGGACATTCGCAGGCAAACCGTCGCCGTGCCGCGCGAGCGCGTCAATCATCGGACCGCCATGCGCGGCGTCGTGCAGGAGCAGCACGGCGTTCTTGCCGCCTGCTTCACGATAAGTCGTCAAGAGCGCGCGCAGCTTGCGCATCAGCGTATCCGCGGGCGGCAACGCGTAGGACGCAGCACCCGTCGGGCAGACCGAGGCGCAGGCGCCGCAACCCGCGCAGATGTTCTCGTCGATCCGCACATGATCGCCATTCGGCTCGATTGCGCCGGTGGGGCACAGATCGAGGCAGCGCGTGCAGCCCGTTTTCTTCGAGCGCGAATGCGCGCACAGGTGCTCGGTGAATTTGATGTAGCGCGGCTTGTCGAAGGTGCCGACGAGGTCGCCCGCCTTCAGCACAGCGCGCAAAATGGCCTGCGGGTCGCCCGGATCGGCGCGCACATAGCCGTCGCGCAGGTCATATGCCGGAAAGAGCGGCGTGCCGCCCGAGAGATCGACCAAGATATCGCAGTTCGACTTCGCGCCGTCGCGCGCGCTTCCCCAGAGGAACTTGTCGCGCGACGCCGGCAGCGACTGTGCGAAATTGTCGATAGTGACCTCGAACGCGCCGAGCCAGCCCTTCGCATTGCGCACGGAGCCTTTGACAATCGGAAATTCCGTGACGCGCGGCGGCGTGAGGTCGCCGGGCTTCGAAATCATCACCGTGACGTCGAGGCGATCTTTCAGGAGTTGCGCCGCCTCGATCGCGCGCTCGTCGCGGCCGTAAATCAGCGCCACACCATCGCTCTCAAGGCTGACGAGTGGCACATCCGGGACCGGCTCAGCCGCGGCGGCGATCAACGCCGCCATCTTGGGACCGGCGCGGGAGGCGTCGTTCGACCAGCCTGCGGTTTCTCGGATATTGACGAAATTGATGCTGCCGCCCGGCCCCTCGCTCGCAAGCTCGCTGAACAGCGGCGCTTCCTGCGTGCATCCGACCGTGAGCGGCTGGCCGGTCGCGAGTTCCGCTTGAAATCGGGCAACTTCCGTGCGGCACAGGTGCCGGGCCGTCTTGACGCTCGCGCCCTTGCACCCGCGCGAAATGGCCGCTTCGTCGAGCGGCATCGTGTCCTCGCACGAACACACAAGAAGAGTACGCGGGTTTTTACTCATTCCGTCTCCGGTGCGGCCGGCCAGTTTTGGCGGGCGGGTCTGGCCAGCGGCGAGGGCAGGCTATAATTATAGGAATTAAAATGTAAGGGCCTGTTGCCCAAGGTTTGATCATGACGACCGAGTTGCGTAGCCGGATTCACACGCCCTACACCGGGCGCCTCGATCTGCCGCCGGGCTTCCGGGAAGTTCCGTTGCGCGAGGCGGGTGACGCGTTCGGTCACGCGGAGACGATCGCGGTGAAGGAAGGTGCCGGCACGCTTGTATGGGTGCGGCGTTTCGACGTCGTCGAGTTCGCGGTCGTGCTTGAACCGGAGGAGCCGCTCGCAGGCGCGCGGCGCTCTTTCTATGTCGCGCAATGCGCGCTGTTCGACGCGCTCGCATCGCACGCGCCACCGGATAAAGACATTCGCTTCGTCTGGCCGGATGCGGTTCTGGTAAACGGCGGCCTTGTGGCCGGCAGCCAGATCGGATGGCCCGCGCGTGCCGATGAAAAACAACCACCGCGATGGCTGGTCTTCGGCGCGATGGTCCGTGCCGCCATCATGGGTGGGAACGAGCCGGGCGCGCTCCCCAACGCAGCATCCCTGGAAGAAGAAGGATTCGATGAACTTGGCTCCGGCCGCCTGGTCGAAACATTCGCGCGGCATCTCCTCGCCTGGACCGACGTCTGGCTGCAGGAAGGCTATCGCCCGGTGTTCGAGCATTATCTTGAGCGGCTGGACGCCGAGGAGCCGCTCGAACGCTCGATCGACGGCTTTGGCAATTTGCTCGCCCGCAGGAAAGGGAAGCTCGATACTTCGAAGAAGCAACTTCTGCCCGCGCTCGCGAAGCGCGACTGGTACGACGAGGAATCGCGAGGACTGAAGCTTTGAAATTGCCGCGTACCATCCGTCTCGATCCGTCGGACACCTTCGTGTTCGAACGCGCGGCCGAGCCAGGTGAATGGGCTGTGTGCGGGACCTTTGCATTCTGGGACGAGGACACCGACGCGCTCAAGGGCAAGCGCCGCAGCGCGTTCCGTTCCGGATTTCTTGGGGTGCAGTCGGTCGGCTGGTCCACACTCGTACAGATCGTGGAGGCGACGGACGCGGATCGCGCGGCGGTGGTCGAACGACTTGCAGAGCGGCTGGTCGAAAATTTCGGTGCGCCCGATCTGGAGACCGCGCGGCGCGCGGCCGAGGAAGAAGTGAGTTTTGCCGAGTCCCTTTGCGATCACCCGAAGGACACGCTGATCGCCATCCATCGCACCACGGAAGACGGTGCGATCCGCGAAGCCTTCCGCACGTTGCAGCCGCGCGGCGGGCCGAAGCCACTGCGTGCTTTCGCGTTCCTGGAGGCGGAGGGCGACGAGCAGCCGGAAGAAAACGTTGATCTCCTCGGTATCGCGGGCGAGCGCAAATGAAAGATTTCTGGCTCTCCTGCGGCCATCATTTGCTCGACATCGGCGAGGGCGGCGGGCTCGTTGTGACCGACGATTTCCTGAAAGTTTATTTCGCGCGTCCTGAACTCGCGCCGCCGCCTGAAGCCTGCGTGGTCGAGAAAACGCTCTACGCGGCGCTGATCGCCGAGCCGCGTCGTCTTGTGGATGCGGACGAGATCGCAGCCATCGCGGACGCCGACGCGCGCGAGAACTGGTCCATGATGATGGCGTTCCGCGATCATCTGCTGCGACATCCGACGCTTGAAGCCGCCTATGTCGCGCTGATCCGCGAAGGGACCGCTGGCACGCCTCCGTTGTTCATCAACCAGCTTGTCCATGTGATCCTTCGCAACATCCTCGATGGCTGCGATGACCCATGGATACTGCGCGCGGCCGAGATGTTCTTCCGTCCGCAGCGCATCACAGTGCATGAGGGTGCGTTGCTGGCGGCGGATGAGGAAATCATCGCAGGCGACAATCCGGGCCAGGTGTCGCCGCTCGTCGGCATGCTGGGGCTCGAGACCTCAACGCAGATCGACATTCTCGGCGACGGCAACGCGGCCGAGTATTTCGAGCGCAGCGATCGCCATGATTTCGCGCTCGACATGAGCGCCGGACGCGCCGGGCATCATGCGCTCGCGCGCGTGATCGAGCGTTGGGTCCGTCATCTCCTGAATGTCGAGATCGAGGTCGAGCCGCTCACCGAGGTGCAGGACGCCAAATTCACCTGGTATGTTGGCCTCGATTCCGAAGGCACGAAGATCGGCGATTTGTTGTGGAACGGCGACACGCTCGACGACGCAACGGCGGGCCGGGTAGCCGCGCTCTACCGGCTGAAGTTCCGGCACCCGGATCGCAGGAGCGAGCCAGTCTATCTGATCCTTGCCGTCACGCAGGACAAAGTGTTGCGCATCAAGCCACAGAACCTCGTCACCGGATTGCCGCTCGAGCAGATGGAGCCGGTCAGTTGAGCCTTAAGCCGTTAAAAACGTTTCCGGTCGGCGTGGTTGTTCAACGCACCAAAGCGTCGAGCCCGTGGATCGATTATCTCTGGCGGCCGGTCACGGTGCTGCCGGGCGTGCCCGAGACCGAGCCGTGGACCAAGCTTTCGGAGGAGGGCGAGGTTGCGACCTTCTATATCGGCTCGACCGACATCGAGTTCTTCGCTTCGGACACGACGCAGTACCGGGACAATCTTTTCTCCGGCAACCCGTCGCTCTGGGTGACGCTGCGCCCGACCGGCGGTGAGCCGCCTTACAGCCTGTGGTCCGTGACGGCGGATTCCTCGGAAGGCGAGATGATGACGGAAAGTGGCAACGACCTCGTCGAGATGGTGCCGATGCCGGATGCCGTTGCCGATGAGGTTGCGCAGTTCGTCACCGAGCACCATGTCGAGCGCATATTCTACAAGCGCAAACGCAAGCCGGCCGATCCCGAAGCGTTGGCGCGCCGTGTGCCGGGCAAAAAGGAAGGCGAATGAGCGATCGCGAGGACTTCCTCTCTCGATGGTCGCGCCGCAAGCGCGACGTGGAGAAGGAGTCGGCGAAGCCGGAAGAAGAGGTTCCTGCGGCGGAGCCAGTTGAACAGGCGCCAACCGGCGAAGCGGAAGCGACACGCGCATCCGGCGCCAAACCGGACGGCGAGGAAAAAGAAGAGCCGGCCTTCGACCTCTCCAGTCTGCCGTCGATTGAAACGATCACCGCCGAAACCGACATCCGCCCGTTCCTCGCCGCGGGCGTTCCCGCCGGCCTCCGCCAGGCCGCGTTGCGCCGCGCATGGTCCGCCGATCCGGCGATCCGCGACTTCATCGGCATCGCTGAAAATCAATGGGACTTCACGCCGGGCGGCAATGCGCCCGGTTTTGATTTCTCGACACCGAGCGAGGAAATTCGCCGCGCCGTCGTGAAGATGTTCACGGGTACGTCCTCCAGTGAGAAGCAGAGGCCGCGCGACGAATCGGGTTTCGATGTCGAGCCGGAGCCGCTTGAGCAGGTGCCGGACGTCGAGTCTGGACCCGAGCCGGATCAAATTGCCGTCAGTCCGGAGAGTCTCGACCGCGACGCGGCAAGCGAGCTGACTCCGTCGAGCGAACCGCTTCCGGTTTCGTCTGCGCGCGAGAGAGATGTTGCGTTGCAAAATGATGACGCGCCGCGAGATGAAAAACCGACGCTCGTCGCGCGCCGGTCGCACGGCGGCGCGATGCCCAAATAAACACCAGCCCATAGCCTGTTCCTATTGACTCATAGCCCGCTCCGACTACGCTTTTCAGAATTGCTCTTAAGAAGCTTTCTTTTGAGCCGTTTTGGACAAGGGTGGATAGTTCGAGGCTATGCGGGATCAGGGTTTGACAGAGGCGATCCGGACTGCAGGTGGAGTGAGTGAACTCGCCCGCCGTCTCGGTATTTCGCAGCCGTCTGTCTCGAACTGGAATCGCATTCCCGCCGAGCGCGTTCTCGACGTTGAAGCGGCCACCGGCATCGAGCGCGTCGTGCTCCGGCCCGATCTCTACGCTGCGGGGAATGAATTGGCGGGCGACATCAGCGAAATCGATTCCGCGCGTGCGCAAGAATACGCATTGCTCGCCGCACTGCTCGGCCGCGCTCCGGGTGCCGACTTGCTCGGACGACTCGCGCAGTTGCGTGGCGATGCATCGCCGCTCGGATTGGCGCATGCCGATCTTGCCGAAGCCGCCGCCGATACAAATGCCGACAAGGTCGAGCGCGAGTTCTTCAATCTCTTCATCGGAGTCGGCCGCGGCGAGTTGCTGGCCTACGGCTCCTACTATCTCACCGGCTTCCTGCATGAGCGCCCGCTCGCGCGGCTGCGCCAGGATTTGTCCGAGCTCGGGATCGAGCGCGCCGAAGGCGTGGCTGAGCCCGAGGACCACGCCGCGATCCTTTGCGAAATCATGGCGGGGCTCATCAATCAAAAATTTCCGGCGCCGCAGGATGCGGACCGCGGGTTGTTCGAAAAACATCTGCGTCCGTGGATTGGACGCTTCTTCGCGGATCTGGAGCAGGCGCAGGAGGCGAAGTTCTATCGCCGGGTCGGCCGGCTCGGACGTGCGTTCGTTGAAATTGAAACGGAGGCCTTCGAATTGCCGGCCTAGTGCTAGGGCAGGGCGATTGGCGAAGGCGACTGAGGGAGGAAGATGCGATGAAACACGAAGATAAAGCGGCTGTCGGACGCCGTGACTTTCTTCGCACCATCGGCGCCGGCGCGGGCCTTGCCGCGACGGCCGCCGTTCCGCTGGCGGCTCCGGCTGCAGCGGCGGAGACGGACGCCGACAAGAAGAAGTCGCGCTATCGGGAAACCGATCACGTCAAGGCGTTCTATCGCACCAACGGTTATCCGGCGAAGAAGTAGGGGAGGCGCTCGTGCTGATCAAACGGACTGAACGCGAAGCACGCCGCGGCAACCTCGCCGCCGCATTCGCCGGACAAACGAATGGTGGTCTCGACCGCCGCACATTCCTTCGCCGCTCGGGTCTCGCAGCCGGCGGCCTTGCCGCGCTTGGCAGCGTCTCGCTCGGCACCGTGAAGAAAGCCGAGGCAGGCCCGCCCGCCGCGCCCGGCGCCAAGATCGAAGTGCGCAAGAACATCTGCACGCATTGCTCCGTCGGCTGCACCGTCACCGCTGAGGTTTCAAACGGCGTGTGGATCGGCCAGGAGCCGAGCTGGGACAGCCCGATCAATCGCGGCTCGCATTGCGCCAAGGGCGCGGCGGTCCGCGAACTCGTGCATGGCGACCGCCGCTTGAAGTACCCGGTCAAGATGGAGAACGGGCAGTGGAAGCGCATCTCGTGGGATCAGGCGATCAGCGAGATCGGCGACAAGATGCTGGCCATTCGCGAAAAGGCGGGACCGGAATCGGTTTACTTCCTCGGCTCGGCCAAGAGCTCGAACGAAGGCGCCTACTGGAATCGCAAGTTCGCGGCCTATTGGGGCACCAATAACGTCGACCATCAGGCGCGTATCTGCCACTCGACGACGGTCTCGGGCGTAGCCAACACTTGGGGCTACGGCGCGATGACCAACAGCTACAACGACATCCGCACCGCCAAGACCGTCATCATCATGGGCGGCAATCCTGCGGAAGCCCATCCGGTGTCGTTGCAGCACCTGCTTGAAGGCAAGGAACTCCAAAAGCAGAACTTCATCGTGATCGAGCCGCGCCTCACGCGCACGGCCGCACACGCCAACGAGTTTGTGCGCATCCGCTCCGGCACCGACATTCCGATCATCTGGGGCATGCTGCACCACATTTTCAAGAACGGATGGGAAGACAAGGAATTCATCCGCCAGCGCGTCTACGGCATGGACGACGTGCGCAAGGAAGTCGAGAAGTGGACGCCGGAAGAAGTCGAGCGCGTAACCGGCGTACCCGGTGAGCAGCTCAAGCGCGTCGCCGAGAAATTTGCCAAGGAGCGTCCGTCCACCCTCGTGTGGTGCATGGGCGCGACCCAGCATACGGTCGGCACCGCCAACGTGCGCGCGTTCTGCACGCTTCTTCTCGCAACCGGCAATGTCGGCCACAGCACCGGCAACGGCGCCAACATCTTCCGCGGTCACTGCAACGTGCAGGGCGCGACCGACATCGGCCTCGATATCGTGACGCTGCCGCTCTATTACGGCCTCGCAGAAGGTGCATGGCGGCACTGGTCGCGCGTCTGGGAGACGGACTTCGATTGGTTCAAGTCACGCTTCCCGGATCCGAAGATGATGAACGCGCCGGGCATCCCTTCGACCCGCTGGTTCGACGGCACGCTCTTGCCGGCCGATCAGGTCGCGCAGAAGAATCCGCTCAAGGCGATGATCATCTTCGGTCACGGTGGCAACACGGTCACCCGCATGCCGAAGGCGGCGGAAGGCATCGCGGCGCTCGACCTCCTCGTTGTCGCGGACCCGCATCCGACCACCTGGGCCGTGCTTGGCGACCGCAAGAACGACACCTATCTCCTGCCGGCGGCAACGCAGTTCGAATGCGCGGGCTCCCGCGTCGCTTCGAACCGCTCGTTGCAGTGGCATGAGCAGATCGTCAAGCCGATCTTCGAGGCCAAGGACGACCTCGAGATCATGTATCTCCTCGCGAAGAAGCTCGGCTTCGCCGACCTGATGTTCAAGAACGTCAAGGTCACGAACAATCTGCCGCTCGCCGAGGATGTGCTCCGCGAGATCAATCGCGGCGGCTTCTCGACCGGCTATTGCGGCCAGTCGCCGGAACGCCTCAAGGCGCATATGCGCAACCAGGACAAGTTCGATCTGGTCACGCTGCGCGCGCCGAAAGACACCCCCGAAGTCGGCGGCGACTATTACGGCCTGCCGTGGCCCTGCTGGGGCACGCCCGATCTCAAGCATCCGGGCACGCACCGTCTCTATAACGTCACCGACCACGTCATGGACGGCGGCGGCACCTTCCGCGCCCGCTTCGGCGTGGAGCGCGAAGAGAAGCTGCCGGACGGCACGACCCGCAAGGTTTCGCTGCTCGCCGACGGCTCCTACTCGAAGGGCTCCGAACTCACGGACGGTTATCCGGAGTTCAACTACGGCGTCCTGAAAAAGCTCGGCTGGGACAAGGACCTCACCGACGCGGAGCGGGCCGTGATCGAGAAGATCGGCGGTGCCAACCCCGACGCCGTGTCATGGTCGACCGACCTCTCGGGTGGCATCCAGCGCGTCTGCTTGCAGGTGCATGGCGTCATGCACTACGGCAACGCCAAGGCGCGCGCGAATGCCTTCGGCCTGCCGGACGCGGTGCCTGTGCATCGTGAGCCGATCTACACCCCGCGCCCCGATCTCGTCGCCAAGTATCCGACGCTGCCGGACGTGAAGGCGCAGTTCCGCGTTCCAAACCTCGGCTTCTCGATCCAGAAGGCGGCGGTGGAGAACGGGGTGGCCAAGCGCTTCCCGCTCGTCTGCACCTCGGGCCGGCTCGTCGAATACGAAGGCGGCGGTGAAGAAACCCGCTCCAACAAGTGGCTCGCCGAGCTCCAGCAGGACAGCTTCATCGAGATCAATCCTGCCGACGCTTCCGAACGCGGCGTCACCGACGGTCAGTGGGTGATGGTCAGCGGTCCCGAAATGCCGGAAGGCCGCGCCTGCCGCGTGAAGGCGCTCGTGACCGAGCGCGTCGGCAAGGGCACCACCTGGATGCCCTTCCACTTCGCCGGCTGGTTCATGAATGTCGATCAGCGTTCCAAATATCCGCAGGGCGCGGACCCGATCGTGCTCGGCGAAAGCGTCAACACCATCAACGGGTACGGCTACGACCCGGTGACCGGCATGCAGGAACCCAAGGCCATGCTCTGCCAAGTCAGAGCGGCTTAAGGAGGAGGCGTCATCATGGCTCGCATGAAATTCCTTTGTGACGCCGACCGTTGCATCGAGTGCAACGCTTGCGTCACCGCGTGTAAGAACGAACATGAGGTGCCGTGGGGCATCAATCGCCGTCGCGTCGTTACGATCAACGACGGCAAGCCGGGCGAGCGCTCGGTTTCGATGGCCTGCATGCACTGCACCGACGCGCCCTGCGCGGCGGTCTGCCCGGTGGACTGCTTCTACACCACCGCCGACGGCGTGGTCCTGCACTCCAAGGACCTCTGCATCGGCTGCGGCTACTGCTTCTACGCATGTCCCTTCGGCGCGCCGCAGTATCCGCGCGTTGGCAACTTCGGTTCGCGCGGCAAGATGGACAAGTGTACCTTCTGCGCCGGCGGCCCGGAGGCGGATAGCACCCCGGTCGAATACGCCCAGTACGGCTCGAACCGTCTGGCCGAGGGCAAGCTCCCGCTCTGCGCCGAGATGTGCTCGACGAAGTCGCTCCTTGCGGGTGACGGCGACATCATCGCCAACATCTACAAGGAACGCGTCGCGCGGCGCGGCTACGGTTCCGGCGCCTGGGGCTGGAAGACCGCGTATCGCGAGACGATCGCAACCTGAGTGAAATCGGCGAGCGGCGGAGGACCCGCCGCTCGTTCGTTTCGGAAAAGCCGTTAGAAAATACGGGGAGAACGACATGGCGGAAATTCTCGCGCGCCTCCGCTGCTTCGCCGGAGCATTGCTGCTCCTGATTGCGTTGGCTGTCGCGGCGCCTGTGAGCGCGCAGCAGCCGAGCCCGACCAATCCGACCGGGCAGGCGGTCAAGGAAGAGCAACTGATGCAGCAGTTGCAGCGGCTCGATGGCCGCATCACGATCCCCGACCAGCGTGCCGCGACGCTCATCCAGCCGGCGGGCCGCGACTGGCGTCAGTTCCATCAGAATACGCTGCACTGGATCGGTGGCATCGCGATCCTCGGCATGTTCGTGTTGCTCGTCGTGTTCTACGCGGTGCGCGGCACGGTCAAGATGTCGAGGCCGCGCTCGGGCCGCACGATTACGCGCTTCAATGGCTTCGAGCGCTTCACGCACTGGCTCGCGGCCAGCACGTTCATCATCCTCGCGCTGTCGGGTCTCAACATCACCTTCGGCAAGACCCTGCTCCTGCCGCTGATGGGACCGGAAGCCTTCGCGACGCTGTCACAGTGGGGCAAGTACGCCCACAACTATCTCAGCTTCCCCTTCGCGCTCTCGCTCGTCCTGATTTTCCTGGTCTGGATCAAGGACAACATCCCTGGCCGCGTCGACATGGAGTGGTTGCGCCGCGGCGGCGGTATCGTCGGCAACGACCACCCGCCGGCGCCGCGCTTCAATGCCGGCCAGAAGATGATCTACTGGTCCGTCGTCATCGCGGGCACGGCGATCGCAATCAGCGGCTACATGATGATGTTCCCCTTCTACGGGACGACGATTGCGGGCATGCAGCTTGCGACCCTCGTCCATGCGGTGGTGGGCGTCCTGCTGATCGCAGTGATGCTGGCCCACATCTATATCGGCACCCTCGGCATGGAGGGCGCGTTTGAGGCCATGGGCACGGGGGAGGTCGACCTGCACTGGGCCGAAGAGCACCACAGCCTCTGGGTCGAAGAGGAAATGGAGCGGTCCGGGGTGGCACACCGCGATACCCGTCATGCGGCCGCCCGCACGTAAACCATCCGCCCTTTGAAGAAAACGCTCGGCGCACCCCGCGCCGGGCGTTTTGCTATAAGAGCGCCATGCGTATTATCGGCCTCGCCGGCTGGAGCGGCTCTGGCAAGACAACGCTGCTCGCCCGTGTGATCCCGGTCCTGGTTGGGCGCGGTCTCCGCGTCTCGACCGTCAAGCACGCCCATCACGGCTTCGATGTGGATGTGCCCGGCAAGGATTCGCATACCCACCGCATCGCGGGCGCGACCGAGGTCTTTGTCTGCTCCGCGCGCCGCTGGGCGCAGATCCATGAACTGCGCGAGGAGGAAGAGCCCTCGCTCAACGACATTCTCACCCGCCTGTCGCCGGTCGATCTCGTCGTGGTCGAGGGCTACAAGCGCCATCCGCACCCGAAGCTCGAAATTCATCGCGCGGAGGTCGGCAAGCCGTTGCTGCATCCCGACGACGACTGGATTGTCGCGGTCGCCTCTGACGGCCCGGTACCGGATGCGCGCGTTCCGGTACTCGATCTCGGCGACGCCGAAAAGATTGCCGACGTCCTGATGGTCGAATCCGTGCCGGTCGAACGCCTGGGCGGGGAGACCGAGAGGATCTGATGGCGCAGCTCTCCGACGACTGCTTCGCATTCGGCGGCGCGTTGCTGCCCGTCGAGGAAGCCGCGAAGCGCATGGCGGAGCATGTGCCGCCGGTTGCCGAGATCGAGCGCGTACCGCTCATGGACGCGCTTGGCCGCGTCGCCGCCCGCGATGTGATCTCCAGTGTCGCGCTGCCGCCCTTCGACAACTCGGCGGTCGATGGCTACGCCGTGCGCCATGCCGATTTGCGCAACGACGGCGACACGACGCTGAAAGTTGCAGGCTGGCTGCAAGCCGGTGGCCGGGCTGCAAAGCCGGTGGGGGCGGGCGAGGCGATCCGCATTTTCACCGGCGCGCCTATGCCCGAAGGCGCCGATACCGTGTTCATGCAGGAAGACGTCAGCGCCGATGAAGGCTCGGTCGCCGTTCCGTCCGGCCTGAAGCGCGGGGCGAACCGCCGTCTTGCCGGCGAAGACCTGAAGCAGGGCACGATCGCGTTGCCGGCGGGCCGCAGGCTGACGCCACAGGACATCGCGCTCGCCGCCGCCATCGGCCTCACGCATGTCGACGTTCGCCGCCGCCCGCGCGTTGCCGTTTTCTCGACGGGTGACGAGATTGTCGAGCCGGGCCAGCCCCTTGGCGCCGCCTCACTCTACGACGCTAATCGCTTCCTCCTGCTTGCGCTGCTGAGCGAAGCGGGCGCTGAGGCGCACGACCTGGGCATCTTGCGCGATGATGCAGCGAAGCTCGCGGCGTCAATTGAGAAAGCCGCGGGAGATCACGATCTCATTCTCACGTCAGGCGGCGTTTCGACGGGCGAAGCGGATCATGTGAAGACCGCCGTAGAGAGTGTCGGCAAACTCGTGCTTTGGCGTCTCGCAATCAAACCCGGCCGGCCCGTCGCGATGGGTGTCGTGCGCGGCGCGGCCTTCGCGGGGCTCCCCGGCAACCCGGTCGCAGTCTTCGTCACCTTCGTGCATGTGGTACGGCCGCTCCTGATGCGGCTCGCCGGCGCCGACGTGACGCCGCCCGCGCCGATCCCGGTGCGCGCGGCCTTCAGCTACAAGAAGAAAAAAGGCCGCCGCGAGTATGTCCGCGTCGGCCTGCGTCTTGCGCCCGATGGCGTCGTCGAGGCCGTCAAGCACCCGCAGGAAGGCGCGGGTGTCATCACATCGCTGACCGAGACAGATGGATTGGCCGAATTGCTCGAGGACCGGATCGAAGTCGCGCCCGGCTCGAATGTCGGCTTTCTCTCTTACGCGTCGCTGATCGCGTAGCGGCTCAGAGCCGAACGCCGCTCTTCGAGCTGTAAGCCACGTCCGCCGAGCGCTGGAATTCGTTGAGCGTGTAGATCGAGCCGACCGCCACGATTGCCGCGACCGCGCAGGAAATCAGAAATGCTTTCACTGTTGTGTCCTCCCCAGAGTCATGGACGATTATGCGGCGAATGACCCGGCAGGCCAAGCCCTATAGACCGGGGTTTTGAGCCGCGATTGTCTCTGCATTCGCAAGGTCTTCCGGGCGGTTCACGTTGAAGAACGGATCGACCGGCTTATCCGGCCATTCGGCTAGCGCAACGCCGTGCCGTCCGGTCCAGACCTCAATCTTGTGCAGCCCTTCTTCCGTGAGAGCCCGCCGCAGGTCGCCGCGCAACGCGACCGGCCAGAGGCCCGCCACTGGGTGCCGCCAGTCGCCGGACTTCGCGCAGGCAAGCGGCATGCCCTCGGCAATCCGCGTCTGATGCAGCCGCGGCACCAGATCGCGCGGCACGAACGGGCAGTCTCCGGGTACGCTCGCCATCCACTCCGCACCCGGCGCGTGCAGGGCGAGCCAGTCGAGCCCTGCGAGAATGCCCGCGAGCGGCCCGGCGAAATCGGGAATGTCGTCGGCGACGACCGGCAGCTTGAAGAGCGCAAATCGCGCCGGGTCGCCATTGACGTTAAGCAAAAGGCCGGTGCATTGCGGCCCGAAGCGCGCGAGCACGCGATCGAGAATGGTCTCGCCGCCAATTGTCAGGAGCGCCTTGTCGCCGCCGCCCATGCGCCGCGCGAGTCCGCCGGCGAGGACGAGGCCGAGCGTCGCCGGATACTCAGTCGTCATGCACCGCGGCTTTGCGCCGGTGCTTGGCGCTTTCCTCTTCGACGTAATGAAGATCCTGGTCGAACACGATCCGGTCTTCGCCGGAGAGCGCGACGAACCGCTTGCCGCGCGCACGGCCGATGAGCGTCAACCCCGCCTTCTTTGCAAGCTCGACGCCCCAGGCCGTGAAGCCTGAGCGCGACACGAGAATGGGAATGCCCATGCGCACGGTCTTGATCACCATCTCGGAGGTGAGACGGCCCGTCGTATAGAAAATCTTGTCGCTTGCCGGCACCTTGTTCTTGAACATCCAGCCTGCGATCTTGTCGACGGCGTTGTGACGCCCGACGTCTTCCATATAGACGAGCGGCCGGTCTTGCTGACAAAGCACGCAGCCATGGATCGCGCCCGCCTCGAGATAGAGCGACGGCGTCGTATTGATTCTGTTTGTGAGTGCATAGAGCCATGAGGTGCGCAGCTCGGCTTGCGGTAGCTGCGCGGTCTCGATCGCTTCCATCAGGTCGCCGAACACCGTGCCTTGCGCGCAGCCCGACGTTTGCACTTTCTTCTTCAGCTTCTTTTCGTAGTTCGTTGCCCGCTCGGTACGCACCACGACGACTTCGAGATCGCCGTCATACTCAACCTCGGTCACAACGTCGTCCGGCCGTAACATATTCTGATTCAACAGAAATCCGACTGCGAGATATTCAGGATGATCGCCGATGGTCATGGCGGTCACGATTTCTTGCCGGTTCAGGAAGATCGTCAGCGGCCGCTCGACGACGACCGATGTCTCGATCGGTTTGCCCGCCTCGTCGACGCCCGAGACCTTCACTGTCAGCTTCGGGTCAGCCGGATCGGGCCGCAGCAGATAGTCGTCCTCCGGCTCGGGCACGATCTTCACTTTGCTCATGAGAGCCTCATTCGGCGGCGATGCGCCGCTCGGCGGAGAGGGAACGCACGGAAAGGATCACCTGACCGAGCCTGGCGCCATCGGGGTCCGCAAGCGCGGCCAGCCGGGTCTGCAAGACGGCGTCTGCGAATTGCGGTTGCGGCAATTCGCCGGACAGGAACGGTTCGACGATTTCGTTGACGATCCGGTTCCAGTTGTGATGCCCGCGCTTGTAGGTCTCGCCGTAACCCTTCACGAGCCGCGCGGTCTCGACAAATTCGCGCGCGGCCTGCGGGTCGGCGGCGATCGTGCGCTCGACCAAGCCAAGCCATTGCTCGGTCCAGGCCTGCTCTTCGGCGTAACGCAGCGTGCGTGGGCGCCATCCGCGCAGCGATGAAAGCAGCTTCAACCGGATGAACCCGCCAAAGCGCGTCGTGCGCACCTTCATCGGGAAGGATTTCTCCATCCAGCCCATGCGCGCAACGAACCGCAACACGGCGCGGCCGAGCGCCGGCGGCAGCATGGAAAAGATTTCTTCCGGACCCGGTTTCATAAATTCGGTGACGACGATGAGGTCCGGCTCGCGCACCTTCGACTCGCCGCGCAGCCGCTCGACGCGCCCCGCCTTGAGTTTCAGTTGCGCGACCCGGATCGTATCCTCGAAGCTCATGCGCACGGCGAGATGCCGCGCGAGTTCGCGCAGCAGCGGTGCATCGTCACCGGGTTTTGCAGCGAAGCGTTCCAGCCGGTCGAGATAGAGCGCCGCGTATTCAGGCCCCTGATAGTCGGTCAGGCGGCGCACGCCTTCGACCGCGACGCCGGCCGCGACCACAGGCAGCATCTTGCGCGCCCGTGCCTCGTTCGCCGTCTCGCCGGTCGGGCGCGCGGAAGGAATTGCCGGCCCGGACTTCGGGGCAGGTTTCCCGTCCCCGGCGGCAGCAAGCGCGAGTCCTGTCTCGAAGCCGCGCAGATTGGCCTCGACCGCCTTGCCTTCACCCTGGATCGCGGCACGGAAAGCGTCGACCGGAATAGGGAGGACGCCGCTGCCCGCGATCGCGCCAAGAAGCACCGCGTTCGGCTGGCAGCGCGCGGCGGTGGCGGCCACCGTGAAATCGGCGACGATCGCGCGCTTCGCAAACTTCCGCGCGGTTGCCTCAAGTTTTTCATTGTCGAGCCGCCCGTCGCCCATGGCGGACTTCTCGTCGACCGTATAGGCGCGGTTGCGCGAGGCGATCAGGAATGTCCGGTCGGGGCTGATATAGCCAGCCTGCACCGCCCGCACGGCCTCGAGCATCTCGCTCGCGACCATCAGGTCCACTTCGCCGGGCGCGGCGTTCAGCGCCAGGATCGGTCGTTTTTCCTTCGGCGCGCCGTCGCCCGGCAGAATCTCGATGTAATAGGTCGTGGCGCCCGTTCGCTGCGCGACGCCGGGGATCGACGTGCGCTGCCCGAAATGACCGCTCGTGATCGCCGCGTTTGAAATCCAGCCGGCGAGCACGCCGCCGCCTTCGCCGCCAAGCGCGGCGATCAGCAGGCGAATGGGTTTTGCATCGCGCATGGGCTCACTCCGCCGGCACGAGCGCGCCCGTGGGCGCGGGGTCGGCGGCCAGCCTCGACCGCTCGGCGCCGCCGCCGAACAGGCCGATCAGCGCCAGCGAAATGCGATGCCGCATGCGATCCCAGATCGAGGGATTCTCGATCACATTGATTTCGGCGAAGGACGGACAGAGTTGGGCCGCGTGGCTGACCTCGCCGCATAGTCCGCAGCCAACGCAGTCATTGTTCACATGTGCGATCGGGTCGGTACGCAGCGGGTCTTCGTTCGGTTTCACCGTGAGCGACGGGCAGCCCGACAGGCGAATGCAGGAATGATCGCCCGTGCAGACATCGGGATCGACCCAGAAGCGCTGCCGCTCGACACGCTTGCCTTCAGCGGAGAGTTTCGCGCGGATCGGACGGATGCGGCGCTGCCGAGCGAGCTGGCATTCGCCGTCGGCGACGATCACCTTCAGGCCCGGCTCGTTCGTATTGAGTGCCTCACGCAAGGTATTCACGACATCCGCGACGCCGTACGTCCGAACCCGCTTGATCCATTTGACGCCGAGGCTTTCAACCGCGCCTTCGATGTCCACACCGCGTCCGCGACCGTCATCTTCCGGCGCGCTCGAGGGCAGGTCCTGCTGGCCTGTCGCGCTCGAATAGCCGTTATTCATAACAATGAGCACGGAGTCGTCTTTATTCAGCACCGCGCCGGCCACGCCCGTGAGCAGGCCGTTATGCCAAAAGCCGCCATCGCCCATGATCGATACGGGCCTATTCTCCTGCGTGCCCGAGACCGCCGCGGCCGAGGCGAGCGACATGCCGTAGCCGAGGATCGAGTTGCCCTGGCTGAACGGCGGGAAGGTTGCCAGTGCGTGGCAGCCGATATCGACCGATACGTGAACCGGGCCCATTTCCTTTTTCAGGATTTTCATGGCCGAGAACACCGGCCGCTCCGGGCAACCGGTGCAGAAGGTCGGCGGGCGCGGGGGGAGCGGCGTCGACAGCGCCTTCGTCGCTTCGGTCTTGCGCGCATCGACGGCTTTCAGCCAGTCCTCCAGCGGCTCGTTCCGGCGGCCGTAGGCCGCGAGGAATTGCGCCAGGCCCTTGCCAAGCACCGCCGGCGTGTATTCGCCGGCCATGGCGAGGAAATCCTTGCCATGCAGCTTCGTGTTCAGGTCCGCCTTGCGCAGGATGTGCGACACGGCCTGTTCGATGAAGTCGGGTGAACCTTCCTCTACGAGGAGCACGGCGCGCTTGCCCGCACAGAAGCTCGTGATCTCCTCCGGCACCAGCGGATGCGTGACGTTCAGCACCAGCGTCGGCACCTGCACGTCGCCATAAACGTCCGAAAGTCCGGCCAGCGCGAGGCGCGAGTTGAGCGCATTGAAGAGCCCGCCCTGGATGATGATGCCGATGTCGCTATGATCCGGGCCGAGGCGTTCATTCAGCTTGTTGTCGACAATGAATTTGCGCGCGGCGGGCAAGCGTTTCTCGAACTTCGCGATCTCCTGCGGAAAGATGACCGGCGGATGGGAGAGGCGATCGTAATTGAATTTTGCGGGGTCGAGTCTGTTGTTGGCCGAATAGAGCGGCGCGATGTTGTTCTTGGCTTCGAACGACCCGAAGACGTGGCACGCACGCACGCGCAGTTCCAGAATGACCGGCGTGTTCGAGGCTTCCGACAGCTCGAAGCTTTTTTCCACCATGCGTACGATGCTCGGGAGTTCGGGACGCGGATCGAGCAGCCAGAGCGACGACTTCAACGCTATCGCATGCGTACGTTCCTGGATGACGCTCGCGCCTTCGCCGTAGTCCTCACCGACGATAATCAGCGCACCGCCGACAACACCGGCTGACGCGAGGTTCGAGAGTGCGTCGGCAGCCACATTCGTGCCGACGATGGATTTCCACGTCACCGCGCCGCGCAGCGGGTAGTTGATCGAAGCGCCCAGCATCGCCGCGGCGGCGGCCTCGCTCGTGCAGGTCTCCAGATGAATGCCGAGTTCTTCCAGCATGTCGCCGGACTGCACGAGCACATCGAGCAGATGCGTGACTGGCGCGCCCTGATAGCCGCCGACGTAAGCGACACCCGACTGCAACAACGCCTTCGTCACGCCGAGGATTCCCTCGCCGTAGAAGGTTTCGCCGTTGCCGAGGCGCAGGCTCTGGATTTCGGAGTGAAATGAAACTTCGGCCATGGTGCCGCTCCGTTTATTCGTCGGCGCCGTTCGCGTCGCCGCCTTCTTGCAATTTTGCGACGACCTTCTTCAGCGTCTTGAGGAACCGCGCGCGCTCACGCGGCCCGATGATGCGGTCGAGATTGCGGTCGTGCTTGTCGGCGCAGGCTGTGAGTTCCTGCAAGAGCCGGTCGCCCGATGGTGTGAGCTGCAACTGATAACTGCGCCGGTCGTCCTTTGGACGCACGCGGCGGATCAGGCGGCGCCGTTCGAGATCTTCGAGTACGGGCGTAAGAGAAGATTTGTCGCGCGCATTGGCGCGGCTCAACGCCGTTTGAGAGATGCCGGGATTGCGGCCGATGATCATCAAGGTTGCGAACCGTCCCGGACTGAGGTCGACGCCGCGCGCCTCGCGTGTGAAGGCCTGGAACGACGCGCTCTGGGCGAGACGCAAATAAAATCCGATCCAGTTGTCGAGCGGACCGAGATCAATGTCGACGTTGCGCGCAGCCGCGCGTTTCGCTTGGCGGCGTGCGCCGTTCGCCTCGCGCCCGGAAATGTTCAATTCGGTCACGGCCAGTCGCTCCCTAACCGACTCAGGTCATTGGCTTTTCCGCCGGTCCGCCGACAATATACCAAAGCACCCTCCATGCCGAATAGTTTAATCTCCAACTGTTGCGGGGGTGAACTATCTGCCGTAAGGCAAAGGTTAGGCGGGGCTATGGCCCCAAAAAATCAACGGTGAGGAGGAAAAACGGCATGCCTTCGAACAGGCTTTCAGTTCTTTCGATGACGGCTGCGGCGCTTGCGGCGTCGCTGGCGCTGGGCGGCCCGGCCGCGGCGCAGGACAAGACCTTCGAGCTGCGTCTCTCGCACTGGGTCCCGCCGTCTCATCCGCTGCAAAAGGCGCTCGAGGAATGGGGCGCGTCGATCGAGAAGGCCTCGAACGGCACCATCAAGTCGAAGGTTTTCCCGGCACAACAGCTCGGCAAGGCGGTCGACCACTACGACATGGCGCGCGACGGCATCGCCGACGTCACCTACATCAACCCCGGTTACCAGCCGGGCCGCTTCCCGATCATCGCCGCCGGCGAACTGCCGTTCCTGATGTCGAACGCGAAGGGCGGCTCCGTCGCCCTCGACAACTGGTACAGGAAATACGCCGCGCAGGAAATGAAGGACGTCAAATTCTGCCTCGCCTTCGCGCACGATCCGGGCGCGCTGCACTCGAAGAAGAAGATCGAGACGCCCGACCAGATCAAGGGCATGAAGATCCGTCCGGCGCATGCCACGATGGCGTCGTTCGTCACGCTCCTCGGCGGCACCAACGCTCACGGCTCGGCACCCGAAGCGCGCGAAATGCTCGACCGTGGCGTTGCCGACGCCATCACCTTTCCGTGGGGCTCGGTGCTGCTGTTCAAGCTCGACAGCGCCGTCAAGTTCCACCAGGAAGTACCGCTCTACGCGACGACCTTCGCCTGGGTGATGAACAAGGCGAAGTACAACGAAATGTCCGCCGCGCAGAAGAAAGTGATCGACGATCACTGCTCGCCGGAATGGGCGATGAAGGTCGCGGCTCCCTGGGCCGACTATGAAGCCGGCGGCCGCGACAAGCTGCGTAACGCGCAGGGTCACACCGTCTACAAGCTCACTGACGCGCAGGTTGAGCAGTGGCGCAAGGCGGCCGAGCCGCTCGCCGCGACCTGGGCCGAAGGCGCCAAGAAGGCGGGAGTCGACCCGACCGCGACGCTGAACGCGCTCAAGGCCGAGCTGAAGAAGCAGAACGCGGCCTACTGATGAGCGACGGCGCGCAGACGCGCAACGCCGTCGATCGCGTTATCGACGGCATCGAACAGACGGCGGCGATATTTCTCGCCGCCGTCACCGCGCTCGTTTTCTTCAGCATCATGTTGCGGGCGTTCTTCACCTACGCGATCCCCGACTGGTACGACTTCTCGCGCCTGATGCTGGGCGTGATGATCTTCTGGGGCATCGCCGGTGCGAGTTATCATAACCGCCACATCAAGGTGGACATTCTTTGGGAATGGGCCGGGCCGCGGGCGCGGCGCTGGATCGATATCGTTGCGAGCGTCATTCTTTTCGCCTTCCTGCTGGCGTTCTCGATCATGCTGGTCGAGAAAGTGCGGAGTGGCTTTGTGAGCCACGAAGCCACCTTCGATCTGCGCGTTGTGATCTGGCCGTTCCACTTCGTTGCAGCGCTCGGCGTCTTCGCCGCGACCATCCTGATGGTCGTGCGTTTCGTCCGCCTCGTGCAGGGCAAGAACGACACCGAAGCCTTGCAACCCTACGAATAATTATCGCCTCGGTGATTCCTGGATGACGTCGGAACTGGTCGCTATCCTCGGCTTTGTCGGCCTGTTCGCGCTTATGGCCGTGCGTGTGCCGATCGGCGTCGCCATGGGTATCGTCGGAGTCATCGGCTTCGGAGCGCTCGCGAGCGCGGGGCCGGCGATCAATCTGCTCGCCCAGTCGCCGATCCGTGTGACGACCGACTGGGATCTCGCGATCATCCCGATGTTCATTCTCATGGGCGCTTTCGCGACCGCGTCCGGGATGAGCCGCGAACTGTTTGAGGCCAGTAACGCCTGGCTCGGCCATCGCCGCGGCGGGCTCGCCATGGCGACGATCACCGCCTGCGCCGGCTTCGCGGCGATTAACGGCTCGTCGGTCGCGACCGCGGCGACCATGACCAATGTGGCGCTCCCCGAGATGCGCCGCGCAGGTTATGACGCGGGTCTTGCGACCGGGGTGATCGCCGCGGGCGGCACGCTCGGCATCATGATTCCGCCGTCGGTGATGTTCGCGATCTACGGCATCCTGACCGAGACGGATATCTCGCGGCTGCTGATCGCCGGCATTATTCCCGGCCTTCTCGGCGCGGCTCTTTATATCGTTGCGGTGCAGGCGGTCGGGACATGGCGGCCCGAACTGATGCCGCGCGGCAAGCTCGTCGCCTGGCGCGGGCGGTTTGCGTCGCTGAGGCCGATCTGGGCCGTCGTGCTGCTTTTCATGTTCGTCATGGGCGGGCTTTATGGCGGCCTGTTCACGGCCACCGAAGGCGCCGCCATGGGCGCGGGCGGCGCTTTCTTCATCGGCCTTGCGCGCCGTCGCCTGACGGTCGCCTCGACCATGGAATGTCTGGTTGAAAGCGTGCGCACCAGCGCCGCGATCTTCACGATCGTGATCGGCGCCTTCCTGTTCGGCTATTTCCTCGTCATCACCCAGACCGCGCAGAACTTCAGCGAGTTTCTGCTCAGCTTGCCGCTCGGGCCTTACGGCATCCTGGCGATTATCCTGCTCATGTACATTCTGCTCGGCGCGGTGATGGACGAGTTGGCGATGGTGCTCCTGACCGTGCCGATTATTTTCCCCGTGATCACCGGCCTCGGCTTCGACCCGATCTGGTTCGGCGTCATCATTGTGATGGTGGTGGTGCTCGGCATGATCATGCCGCCGATCGGCATGAACGTCTTTGTTATCAATTCGATCGCGCGCGACGTGCCGTTGCAGACGATCTACAAGGGCGTCATGCCCTTCATCGTCGTGGACCTCGTCCGCCTCGCGCTGCTCGTGGTCTTTCCGTGGCTGTCGCTGTTCCTGCCGTCGCGCATGTAGCGCGCGTCAGGGCAGGGGAATGTTGAAGGCGCGCGAGAGGCCATAAGCGGCAGCGAGAATGGCCGCCACATACGGCGCCGTAAGCAAGCAGTTCGCGACGGCTCGGACGAAGGGCCATGGTCAAACCTCCCGATTTATCTGCTCAAAAAGATCTGGCGTTATTGGACGGCTGCGCTCTTCGCGGCGAAGCTCCGTCAGGACGCAAGCGTAGCCTCAATCGCGCCGGCGAGGCCAGCGCGACTTTTGCGGCAGCGCGATGTGTTGCGAAACCGAAGCGCGGTGGAAGTAACGAGTTGCCGCCGTCAGGCCGCGCGGACGCTCGAGAAGAAGCGTGCAAGGCGCGTTTCGAGGTCCGTGGCGCTGGACGAAAGCTGGTCGGTGAGCTTGCCGAATTCCCTGACGACCTCAAGCGACTGGCCCGTCGACGCCTCTACCGCCTGCACATCGCGCTTGGCCTGAATCGTGTTCCGGGCCGCCGCGCTGGCCGACGACGCGATCTCCTTGGTGGCGGCGGACTGCTCATGGACCGCAGTCTCGATCGACGTCGCGACCGAGGCGATGTCATCGACTGCCTGCGCGACCGAGTTGATTTGCAGGGCCATCTGTTCGGTTGCGTGCTGGATCGCAGCGATCTGCTGCGTGATGTCTTCGGTGGCGCGCCCGGTCTGGCTGGCGAGCGCCTTCACCTCGCTGGCGACGACCGCGAAGCCGCGGCCGGACTCGCCGGCGCGTGCGGCCTCGATGGTGGCGTTGAGCGCGAGCAGGTTGGTCTGGCCCGCGATGCTGGAGATCGTGCTGGCGATCGAGCCGATCTGGCTCACCGCCGCCGACAACGCTTCCAGCCGGTCGGTCGAGATGCGGGCATTTTCCGACGCCCGTCGCGCGAGCGAAAGACCTTCCGAGCTCTGATTTCCGATTTCTGCAATCGAGAGAGACAACTCTTCGGTCGCTGCCGCCGTCGTCTCAACGACATCGGTGGTGGCAGTCGCTGCAACGGTGGCAGACCTCATGCGTTCGGAGGTCTCGGTGGCGACGCCGCCCATCTGCGTAGAGCCGGCGCTCAGCGACTGCGATACGGACTTTACCGAATCGATGGTTTCCTTGATCGTCCGTTCGAACTCCGCAATGGCGGATTCAATCTGCATGCGCCGCGCCTCGGAGCGGGCAAGCGCGCCATCCTGGTAAAAGGTCATCGTCGTTGCGATGTCGAACGCGATCGCCCGCGACACGATCTTGCTTGCTTTTGCGAACTTGCGTGTCGAGAAACGGAATCGGCGAGAAAGGGCTTCTGTCGCCGCTTGCAGGATCATCGTCCCGGCGATCATGCGGGTGCGCGAGGTAAGCCCTATCTTCTGCTCCTCTTCGCTCAGGACGCGGCAGGACTCCACGTAGTCCTCGCCGAAGCGGCCGGAGAGCACATAAGGGAAATGCGCCAGCTCGACGCGGCGGATCCAATCGCCGTGCGCCTGGAAGATCTTGTCGACCGACGGCATCACCTTTTCGGCAGCAATAAACCGCTCGATGCCTTCCTGAACCGTCGGTTCGAGCACGGGCCACAGGGCGCTCAACGCCTCGCAGCACTGCGGCTCAATGCCATAGAGCTTCAGGCGCGACTCGAAATGCGATGGCAGTGCGACAATCATGCCTCGGCCTGCCCGGTATGGTGACTACGCAATTGGTAGGACGGAGTCGGTGGAGGCCGATGATACGCGGCGAAGTTAAGATTTGATTTCGTATTGCGGCTGTCCGGGGCGCCCGGACGGTCGCAGGTCCCCCGATAGGCCAATAAAGCCTTGCGCTGGAGGCCTTCGTCGGGTGGAATACCAAAAAAGTAAGAGTTGGGGGAAACGTCGTTTTGGGTATCGTTGAGACCGGCGCAGGCATGCGCACTGACCGGCCGCCTCTAGCTACCGCCAGCAGCCCGTTGCTGTCGGTCGAAAACCTGCATGTCCAGTTCCAGACGACCCGCGGCACGGTGCGGGCGGTCGAGGGCATCTCCTATACGGTGAACCGCGGCGAGACCGTCGCCATCGTCGGCGAGTCCGGCTGTGGCAAATCCGTCTCCTCCCTTGCGATCATGCGGCTGCTGCCGCGCGCGACCGCGCGCATTCCGCAGGGCCGGATCATGCTTGATGGCCGCAATCTGCTCGACCTCAGCGATGACGACATGCGCGAGGTGCGTGGCCGCGATGTTTCCATGATCTTTCAGGAGCCGATGACGTCGCTCAATCCGGTGCTGACGATCGGCCTCCAGATCATGGAGCCGCTTTTTATCCACCTGAAGATGACGCCCGACCAGGCGCTCGCGCGCGCCATCGAACTGCTCGAACTCGTCGGCATCACCGACGCTCAGCGCCGGCTCGGGCAGTATCCGCATCAGTTCTCCGGCGGTATGCGCCAGCGCGTTATGATCGCGATCGGCCTTGCCTGCAATCCGAAGCTCATCATCGCAGACGAGCCCACGACCGCGCTCGACGTCACGATCCAGGCGCAGATTCTCGAGCTGATGAAGAACCTGTCGCGCGAGCTGGGCATCGCGTTGGTCATCATCACCCACAATCTCGGCATCGTCGCCCGCTACGCCGACCGCGTGAATGTGATGTACGCCGGTAAGATCATCGAGCAGGGGACGGCCGACGATATCTTCCTCACCCCCGCACATCCCTACGCCATCGGGCTCATGCGCTCGGTGCCGCGCCTCGACGAGCCGCGCGGCATGCGGCTCGAGACCATCGAAGGCCTGCCGCCCGACCTCCTCAATCCGCCGAGCGGCTGCCGTTTTGCGCCGCGTTGCCCGCACAGGATCGACATTTGCAGCCAGCCGATCGAGCTGCGGGACGCCGGACCGGGCCATCTCGCCGCTTGCCATCGCGTGAAGGAAGTGGTCGCGGGCAAGCTCACGAAGCCGCTCGCGCAAATTGTTCGTAAGGAGCAACAGGAACTGGATCACGCGAATCCGATCCTGCTGGTCGACGGCCTCAAGAAATTCTTCAACGTGACGCTCGCCCGGAAGAACTGGCTGTCGCAGGAGCGCGCCGTCGTGCGCGCGGTGAACGACGTCTCGTTCTCGATCGCGAAGGGCGAGACGCTCGGGCTCGTCGGCGAGTCGGGCTGCGGCAAGACCACGGTTGGCCGCGTGGTCCTCAAGCTGGAAGAGGCGACCGCGGGCTCTATCAAGTATGAAGGCGTCGACATCACGCACCGCAGTCATAGCGACATGCGTGAGGTCCGCCGCAGGATTCAGGTGATCTTCCAGGACCCGTATTCCTCGCTCAACCCGCGCATGACGGTGGGTGAGATCATCGGCGAGCCGTTGGCCGTCTACAAAATCGTGTCCGAGAAGAAGGCGCGGCAGGATCGCGTCGCCGAGTTGCTGGGGCAGGTGGGTCTGTTCCCCTACATGGCCGAGCGTTATCCGCACGAACTGTCGGGCGGTCAGCGCCAGCGCGTTGGCATTGCGCGCGCGCTGGCGCTCGAACCGAAATTCATCGTCTGCGACGAGCCCGTCTCCGCCCTCGATGTTTCAATTCAGGGCCAGATCATCAACCTGCTGGAAGACCTGCAAAACAGGCTGGGCCTGAGCTTTCTCTTTATCGCCCACGATCTCGCCGTGGTGCGGCACATTTCGAACCGCGTGGCGGTGATGTATCTCGGCCGCGTCATGGAACTTGCCGATCGCGACGAACTCTATGCGAGGCCCGCACACCCCTATACGCAGGCGCTGCTTGACGCCGCGCCCATTCCCGATCCGAAGGTCGAACGCAATCGCGCGCCGCGCGCGCTACGGGGAGAAATCCCGTCGCCCTTGACCCCGCCTTCGGGCTGCGTGTTCCATACGCGCTGCCCCTTCGCAATCGAAGTTTGCAGGGAAGTTGTTCCGGAGGCGAGGCAATTCGGGTCTCGCCATCTTGTTGCGTGTCACCGAGCAGAAGAAGTTGCCGCCAATGCAGCGGCGACTCGATGAAACTCTAAGGGAGGATGTATTATGAAAGCACCGATACTGGGTCTGTTGGGAGCGCTCGCCTTCACGTTTGGCACGGCGCTCTCCGACGCAGAGGCCCAAACCCCGAAGCGCGGCGGAAATTTCCAGTTCGCCATCAGCGCCGAGGCGCCGCACTACGATCCGCATAACAGCGACACCTATGCGACGTTGCACTTCTCGTCGCCGTTCTATTCGACTCTGCTTCGCTACAATCTTGCAAAATTCCCGCAGATCGAGGGCGACCTCGCGAAGTCATGGACGGTGTCCCCGGACAAGAAGACCTACACCTTCGTGCTCCACGAAGGTGTCAAGTTTCATAACGGACAGACGCTGACATCGGAGGACATCAAGGCGACCTACGATCGCCTGCGCAATCCGCCGCAAGGCGTTGTGTCGAACCGCCGGGCGCTGTTTGCGGACATCGATACGATCGAGACGCCGAATCCGACCACGGTCGTCTTCAAAATGAAGGCGGTGAACGCCTCCATGCTCGACCACTTCGCGAGTCCGTGGAACACGGTCTATTCGGCGAAGGACCTCGCCGCCGACCCGGCCGCGCCGCGCACGAAAATCAACGGCACCGGTCCGTTCACATTCGTTGAGCATGTGAAGGGCAGTCACGTCGCCGGTAAGCGCAACGAAAACTACTTCGTGAAGGGCTTGCCCTATCTCGACGGTTACCGGGGCGTCTTCACCCTTCAGGCAGCCGCCATGCTGAACGCGATCCAGGGCGGCCAGGTGCTGGCGGAATTCCGCGGCATCTCCCCCGCCGAGCGTGACCGGCTGGTCTCGGCCATGGGCGACAAGGTCCGCATGCAGGAATCGAGCTGGACGCTGAACCTGCTCGTCGCCTTCAACGTCGAAAAGCCGCCGTTCGACGACGTGCGCGTGCGCAAGGCGTTGCTGATGGCGATCGACCGTTGGGGTGGCAGCCAGGGTCTGTCGAAAATCTCGACGCTGCGCGCCGTCGGCGGCGTCGTCCGCCCCGGCTCGCCGCTCGCGACGCCCGAGGCCGAACTTGTGAAGCTTCCGGGCTTCGGCAAGGACATCAAGGCGGCCCGCGCCGAGGCACGCAAGCTCCTGAAAGAAGCGGGGCAGGAGAACCTGAAGTTCGTTCTCTGGAACCGCAATCTCGCCATGCCCTACACCCCGGCGGGTATCTTCCTTGTCGACCAGTGGCGGCAGATCGGCGTCGAAGTCGAACACAAGCAGTCCGACACCGGCCCGTACACCGCGGCTCTCAGCGCCGGCAATTTTGAAGTGGCAATCGACTTCTCGAATCTCTTCAACGACGATCCGACGCTGTCACTCACCAAGTTCCTTTCGCGCAAGAACAACCCGCTCAACATGACGCGGGCGAACGACGAGGAAATCGATAAGCTGTATGAGTTGCAGCTTCGCGAGGGCGACAACGAGAAGCGTAAGGTCCATATCCGCGCGCTGGAGAAGCGCCTGTTCGAACAGGCCTATCAGCAGCCGCTGCTGTGGTGGCACCGCATCGTCCCGTCCCATAAGGTCGTGATGGGCTGGGAGATGTCGCCGAGCCACAACCTTGGCGCCGATCTCGCCAAGGTCTGGCTGAACCAGTAACGCCTTGCTCATCATTCACGGGACGCGGCGCAAGCCGCGTCCCGGTGGGTGAGGGCGGAACGGTAAGAAAGATGCTGCGCTACACGCTGAACCGAATTCTCCTGATGATTCCCACGCTGATCGGCGTGGCGGTGCTCACGTTCTTCATGTTGCGCGTGGTGCCCGGCGATATCGTCGAGGTGAAGCTGCGCGGCGACGGGGGTAACATTTCGCAAGAGGTAGTCGACGCAGAGCGCGCCCGGCTCGGCCTCGACCGTCCCATCCTCATCCAGTTCAAGGATTACATGATCGGGCTGGCGACGCTCGATCTCGGCGTCTCCATGTGGACCGAGCGGCCGGTGATCGAGGAAATCGCGCTCCGGCTTCAGCTTTCACTCGAGGTTGCAATATTGGCGACCATTATCGCCATATTGCTCGCGGTGCCTTTAGGCACCATCGCCGCCCTGATGCGGGATACGTGGGTGGATTATCTCGTCCGCATCATCACCATCGGCGGTCTTTCGATTCCGTCGTTCTGGTTCGGTATGATGATCATGCTGGCCTTGCTTTCGCTCTTTAACTGGCTGCCGCCGATCGTGTTCACGCCGATCTATGTCGATCCGGTCGCGAACCTGACGCAACTGATCTGGCCGGCCATGGCGGTCGGCTACCGCTATTGCGCCGTGACCGCTCGCATGATCCGCTCGTCGCTCCTGGAGATCATGGCCGAAGACTACATTCGCACCGCGCGCGCGAAGGGCGTGTACGAAAAGCTCGTCGTATCGCGCCATGCGCTCAAGAACGCGATGCTGCCCGCGATCACGGTGATGGGCCTCGAATTTGCTTTTTTGATCGGCGGCCTTGTCGTCACCGAGCAGGTGTTCAATCTGAACGGCATCGGCCAGTTGTTCGTGCAGAGCGTGGCGCGCAACGACTTCATGCTCATCCAAGGTATGGTGATGATGATCGCCGTCTTCTATGTCTTCGTGAATCTCGCGGTCGACCTGCTCTATGCGGTGTTCGATCCGCGCATCCGCTACGGGAACTGAGGGAACGTTATGGCCGTCGCTTCCCCCACCCTCCCTGTCGCCGCCGCTCCCAAGCGGCGCAGCGCCGTCATGGACTTCTGGCGGAGGCAGCCGCTCGGCGCCGTCAGCCTCGTCGTGATCCTGATCATGATGTTCGCGGGCATCTTTTCGGAGCTTGTCTCGCCTTACGACCCGCTCGACATTGACTTTGCCGCACTCCTCCAGCCGCCGAGCTGGGAGCACTGGATGGGCACCGACGCCTTCGGCCGCGATATTTTCTCGCGCATCATCCACGGCTCCCGCACCGCGCTTGTGATCGGGTTCACCGCGTCCTTCATCGGCTCGAGCCTGGGCGCCATTCTCGGCGTTGCCTCCGCTTATTTCGGCGGCAAGATCGACCACTGGATCCAGCGCTTTGTCGATGTGCTGTTGGCCTTCCCGATCATCGTGCTGGCGCTCGTGGTCGTCGCCGCGCTGCCCAAGACGACGGTCGCGGGCGTCGACGTCAACCTGATCTTCGCGATCTCGATCCCGATCGTTCCGCGCGTCTGCCGCGTGGTGCGTGCCGCCGCGCTCTCGATCCGCGTCATGCCTTACATCGACGCCGCCCGCGCAGCGGGTTACTCGAGCACCCGCATCATCTTCCGGCACATGGCGCCGAACGTGGTCGCGCCGTACCTGATCATGTTCACCGCCTTCATCGCGCAGGCGATCTTGCTTGAGGCATCGCTCTCGTTCCTCGGTCTCGGTGTCACCGAGCCGACGGCGGCCTGGGGATTGATGTTGTCGGGGAACGCCGCGGATTTCTATCGCGAGGCGCCGTGGATGATCCTGTTCCCCGGCATCGCGATCAGCCTGGCGGTGTTCGCGTTCAATCTGTTCGGCGACAGCCTGCGCGACTATCTCGATCCGCGCTTTAAAGTCTAAACGGCCGCCTTCGCATAGATCTGCGCATAGGTGTCGCGCAGCACATTCTTCTGCACCTTGCCCATGGTGTTGCGGGGCAATTCGTCGACGAAGAACACACGCTTCGGCTGCTTGAACTTCGCAAGGCGCTCGCTCAGCGCTTCGATGATCTGCGTCTCGGTCAAACTTGCGCCCGGCGACTTCACCACCACGGCGGTGACCGCCTCGCCGAAGTCGGGATGAGCAACCCCGACGACGGCTGACTCCTGCACCCCCGGAATAGCGTCGAGTTCCGTCTCCACTTCCTTCGGATAGACGTTATAGCCGCCGGTGATGACGAGGTCTTTCGCCCTGCCGACGATGTGGACGTAGCCGCGCTCATCGATCTTGCCGACGTCGCCGGTGATGAAAAAGCCATCGGCGCGAAATTCAGCTTGGGTCTTTTCCGGCATCCGCCAATAGCCGGGAAATACATTCGGCCCGCGCACTTCCAGCACGCCCACTTCACCCTGCTGCAGCACGCGGCCGCTTTCGGCGTCGGCGACGCGCACCTCGACGCCCGGCAGCGGAAAGCCGACCGTGCCAGGAATGCGGTCGCCGTCGTAGGGGTTCGAGGTGTTCATGTTGGTTTCGGTCATGCCGTAGCGTTCAAGAATGGCGTGGCCGGTGCGCCCGGAAAACGCGCGGTGCGTCTCGGCGAGCAATGGCGCGGAGCCCGAGGTGAAGAGACGAATGTGCCTCGTCGCCTCGCGCGTGAGCCCGGGATGATCGAGCAGCCGCACGTAGAAAGTCGGCACCGCCATCATGCTCGTCGCCTTCGGCATCAGCGACATGAACTGGTCGGCCTCGAAGCGTGGCAGGAAGATCATCGACGCGCCCGCGAGCAGGATCACATCGCAGGCCACGAACAGTCCATGCGTGTGAAAGATCGGCAGCGCATGCAGCAGCACGTCGTTGCCGGTGAAGCGCCAATAGTCCATCAGCACTTCGCCGTTCGAGCGCAGGTTCTCGTGCGTGAGCATCGCGCCCTTGGAGCGCCCCGTGGTGCCCGACGTGTAGAGAATGGCCGCGAGATCGTCCGCCCCGCGGTCGACGACCGGCAGGATCGGCGCATCGGCCGCGGCCTTCAGCAGTGTCCCATCGCCCTTAGTGCCGAGGCTTTCGACGATGCTCTTGCCGTGCGGCGCGCACAGTTTGCGCACTTCCTCGACGGTTTCGGGCCTGGCGACCACGAAGCTCGGTTGCGCGTCGCCGAAGAAATAGTCGAGCTCGGCGAGCTGATACGCGGTGTTGAGCGGCAGGAACACCGCGCCCGCCCGCACACAGGCGAGATAGAGTGCGAGATTCTGCCAGGACTTCTCAACCTGCACCGCGACCCGGTCGCCGGGCACGACACCCGCGCGGATCAGGTGTGAAGCGAGGCGCTCGACAAGGTCGAACAGCTCGCCGTAAGAGACGCGCTTGCCGTCGGCCAGTTCGATCAGCGGACGGTTGCGGTCGGAGGCGTAGCGCGCGAGCGCGTCAAAGAGGTGATTGCTCATGGCTGGGCTGCGAGCGCCGCCCGCGCTTTTTCAGGTCGCAACAGGCGCTTCACGCCGTTGCTGGCCACCACCTCGCCGGCTTCGGCATAGGCCTCGTGGTTCTTCTCGATATCCGCCAGCACGTATTGATAATTCACCATCGTCCCCGCCGATTGCGCGATGGCTTTTTCCGAAAGATCGGCCATCAGGTCAATGCGCTCGAGGCGCGCACCGTTACCGAGGTGGAAGCGCGCCACCGGGTCGGCCGGGCGTCCGGTCTTCGTCCGTGCGCTCAGGAAATAATAAGCCGCCAGCGGCCCAAGAACCGGCCGCAGTTCATCGACCTTGCGCGGATCGCTCTGCCAGTTCGGATCGTCGAGATGCGCCAACACCGTCCGGTCGCCGGACTCGATCGCGATCGAGTCGGCCTTCGCACGCTCGGCGCTAAGCCAGCGCATGAAGCCCGGCACTGGCGAGAGCGTGACGAAAGTCGTGAGATTCGGCAGTTCGCGCGAAATCTCCTCGACTACCTGCTTGATCAGGAAGCTGCCGAAGGTGACGCCAGTCAGCCCGCGCTGGGTATTCGAGATCGAATAGAAGGTCGCTGTCGTCGCCTCACGCGGGTCTAGCAGCGCGCGGTCGCGCGACAGGATCGGCGCGATGGCGTCGGGAATCTCGCGCGTCAGCGCCACCTCGACGAAGATCAGCGGCTCATCGCTCATCGCGGGATGGAAAAAGGCGTAGCAGCGCCGGTCGGGAGAATCGATGCGCGCGCGCAGGTCGTCCCAGTCGCTGATCTCATGCACCGCCTCATAGCGGATGATTTTTTCCAGCACGTTCGCCGGAGACGACCAGTCGATGCGACGCAGCACAAGAAAGCCCCGATTGAACCAGGACGAAAGCAGATGCACGAAATCGTAGTCAACTCCGGCGAGGTCGGGTCGCAGCGGCAGCGAGTCGAGCAGCTGCTCGCGCATCGCGACGAGCGCCCCGGTGGCGCCGGGCGCGAGATTGAGTCGCCGCACCAGCTCCTGCCGCCGGGGCTCGGCCGCCTCATGCACCGCCGACGCGGCGTCTTCCGTCGGCTCGCGCGCATAGGCCTCGCAGGCTGCGCGCAGCGCCTCGCGGTCGGGGCCGAAAACCTGCGCCAAGGCTTCAAAGAAGGCGACCCGCTCGCCCGTCTTCAGATGCTGGAAATCGGTCAGGATTTCGCGTGCGAGTGCGGTACCCGAAGCCTCACCGCGGCCCGACAGCAGGTCCTCGCACCGCTCGACAAGCGTGGCCGTGCGCGCCTCGCCGCTCACCCGCCGGTTGCGGCCCGCGAGCAGCGCCCGCCCGCGGTCGGAAATGGTATGGAGCATGTCACCAAAGAAGCTCGTGTTCATTCCTGCATCCGTGAGGCCAGGCCGGCCCGATCGCAGCAGAGCTTAAGTCGCGGACGGAAAGGTAGTTCCCTCAGGCGTGCGCGGCAACCTTGCGCGGCGCATGGCGCAGCCGCCATGCAATCGCGGCAAGGCCGAGGATGACGCCTGCGAAAGTGGCGATCATGCCGGCCGCACTCAGCGAGTTGGGCGAGCCGAAGAGGCCCGGCCCAAAGGCCGCCGCCACATAGCCGAGGATCGCTGCGGTGGCAGCCAGCATCAGCGTCACGGTGAGCTGCGAGCCGTAGCGGTTCGTCAGCAGCCGTGCCGCGGCTGCCGGGCAGACGATCATCGCGACGACGAGAATCGATCCCACCGCCTCGAACGAGACGACGGTCGCGACCGCCGCCGCGAGCGTGACCCCGAAGCGGAAAACATTCGCCGGGATGCCGAGCGCACTTGCCAGTTCTGGATCGAAAGTTGAGATCCGGATTTCCTTCCAGAACCACGCCACAAGCCCAGAAAGCACGACGAGCGTGATGGCGAGCGTCACCAGTTCGCGTGGCAGCTGCGAAAGCGCCGCGGGATCGACCAACGACTCCGGTCCCGTTGCGACGAGCCAGAGTATGGTCTCAAGCTGCCCATAGAGCACGCAGTCGGGGTCGAGATCGACGCGGTGCGCTGCACCCTGCTCAAGCATCACGACGCCGACTGCGAACATGACCGTGAAGACGACGCCGAGCGCGGCACCCGGCTCGACCCGGCCATAGCGCCGCACGAAATGCACAAGCGTTGCAGCGAGGATGGCCGCCGCCGCCGCACCCAGGATCATCGGCAGCGCCGCGCGCGTGCCGCTCAGCAGGAAGCCGACCACGATGCCAGGCAGCACCGCGTGGGACAGCGCATCGCCAAGCAGTGCCTCGCGCCGCAGGACGAGGAAATTGCCTGCGAGCGCGCAAACGAGCGTTGCGAACAGCGCCGTGAGACCGGCCGGCAAATCGATTTGCAGGAAGGTTGTGAAGCTCATGCCACGCGGCCTTCGATTTCATTGAGAAGATCGCGCGGCAGGACTTCGGTCGCGGCGTCGACGCCGAAGCGAGCGCCGGCAGGCACCGCTTCGGGGCGGCGCGTGATCGCCGCGAGCCACAGCGAGAGATTGCGCGCGGCCTCCGGCGCTTCGCGCAACGCGCGCGCGCTCGGTCGTCCGCTTGCGTCGGACAATCCGGTGGCACGCAGATAAAGACGCAGCCAGGGATCGGCATGCGGCGCGGCTTCGGCCGCGGCGACGCGGGCGAGCCAGCGCACGCGCGCCAGCCCCAGCCGGAAGCGCAGCGCTGCGAGCGCGACGCCGATTACGCCACGGCGCGGTGCGAACAGGAGGCCGGTGATTGCGAACATGCCCGCCGCGAGCACGATGGCCGCACCCGTAGGCATGTCCGAGAGCGCATAGGAAGCCGCCGCACCAGTGTAGGCGCTGAGCGCGCCGAAGATGCCGGCGAGCAGTGCGACGGTGCGAACGTCGTTCGACCAGAAACGCGCCGCGACCGGCGGCACCACAAGCAGCGCCACGATCATCACAAGCCCGACGGTTTGCAGGCCGATCACCGTTACGGCGACGCCAAGCCCCCCCATCGCGAGATCGATGCGCGCCACTGGCCACCCGAGGCCGGCGGCGAAGTCGCGGTCGAAAGCGACCAGGCGAAACTCCTTGAAGAAGTACAGGACGACGGCGAGCGCGAAGGCCGCGAGGAGTGCAATCGTGATCGCCTCCGAGCGCGCCATCGCCGCCGCCTGGCCGAGCAGGAAGTGATGCAGGCCTGCCTGTCCCGCGAGCGGCAGGTTCTGCACGTAGGAGAGCAGCACCACGCCGAGCCCGAAGAACGAGCCAAGCACGGCGCCGATGGCCGAGTCTTCCGTTACGCGCGGCAGGCGCGTGAGCGCGTGCATGAGCGCGACGCCGATGAGGCCGGTCGCCGTTGCGCCCGCGAGCAGCAAGGGTAGGCTGCGCGTCTCAATGCCGATAGCTGTCCCGGCGAGAAAGGCCAACACGATGCCCGGCAGGGTCGCGTGGCTGAGTGCGTCAGAAATCAGCGCCCGGCCGCGCAAAAACACGAAGGTGCCGACGACGCCGGCCGCCGCGCCCAGCACCGCGGTGCCTGCGATCACCGTGTTGGCGTTGTAACCGGCCTGAAGCGTGAGGACCGCGATCAGGCGCGCCAAGGCCTCGCTGAGCGCGAGGCTCACGGCCGCGCCGCCGCGCGCGGTAACGCGACTCCCTGCATGGTGCGCCCGCCATAGGCGCGCTCGAGGTTTTCCGGCGTGAGTGTCGAGGCGACCGGCCCCTCCGCGATCTTGGTGCGGTTCAGTAGCAGCACATGATCGAAGAAATCCGCCACCGTTTGCAGGTCGTGATGCACGCACACGACGGTGCGCTGCTCGCGATCAAGCTTGTGCAGGAGATCGAGGATCGCCTGCTCGGTCACGGCGTCGACGCCCGCGAACGGTTCGTCCATGAAATAGAGTTGCGAATCCTGCGCGAGCGCGCGTGCGAGAAAGACGCGCTGCTGCTGGCCACCGGACAATTCTCCGATCTGCCGCTGCGCGAGATCCGCGAGGCCGACTTGTGCGAGCGCCGAAAGTGCCGCCTCGCGGTCCGCGCGTGCGAGCCGCCGGCCGATGCCGACATGGCCATAGCGGCCCATGGCGATCACATCGAGCGCGCTCACCGGAAAATCCCAGTCCACCGAGCCGCGCTGCGGCACATAGCCGACCTTATTGCGCGCGCGCGCAAGACGTTCGCCGAAAATCTTCACTTCACCGGAGAGGGTAGGGACGAGTCCGAGGCACGCTTTGATGAATGTCGATTTTCCGGCGCCGTTTGGACCGACAATCGCGACAAGCCCGGACTGCGGCGTCGTGTAATCGACCGACCAAAGCGCCGGCCGTCCCTGATACGCGACCGTCAGGTCGCGAACGGACAGCGCCGGCGACGCCGGATCGATGGAAGCCGTCATGTCCCGATTAACGCCTGCCGCCTGCAACATCGTCAATCCGCACGCGCAAGCTGGCCCGCCATGCCGCGCGAGGGCGTCTTGCCACCGAGGGCGCGGGCGATCGTCGTCGCGTTGTGATCGATCATGCCGATGTAGGTGCCCTCATAGGTGCCCGGAGCGCCCATGGCGTCGGAATAAAGCTCGCCGCCGATCTTGACCGTGTGGCCGCGCGCGCGCGCGCCTTCGATCAGCGCGCGGACGTTGCGGTCCGACACGCTCGACTCGACGAACACCGCGCCGATCTTGCGCTTCACCAGCATATCGACGAGTTCCTGAATGCGCTTCAGGCCCGCCTCGGACTCGGTGCTGATGCCCTGGATGCCCTGGACGTCGAAATCGTAAGCACGGCCGAAATAGTTGAAGGCGTCGTGCGCAGTGATGAGCACGCGAGATTCCTTCGGCACGCTCGCCACCGCTTCGCGCACATAATTGTCGAGCCTGTCGAGCTCGCCGAGATAGCGCGCGGTGTTTGTACGGAAGGTTTCGGTGAGGGCAGGGCGGAACTTGATGAGACTGTCGCGCACGGCCTCGACCGTCTTCTTCCAGCCCGCGACATCCATCCAGACATGCGGATCGTATTGGCCGTCGAAGCCTTCGGGTTCGAGCAGATATTTCTCCTCGAGCGCTTCGGTCACGGGAACGACGGGACGCCCCGCATTGGCGACGCGCACCAGCGCGTCGGTCATTTTCCCTTCGAGCAGGAGGCCGTTGTAAAAAACGATCTCTGCCGAGGCGAGGCGCGCGATGTCGGAGCGCGTCGGCTTGTAGCTGTGCGGATCGATGCCCGTGCCAAGCAGCACGTCGACCGTGGCCGTGTTGCCCGCGACCGCCTTCACGGCGTCGCCGACCATGCCTGTCGTGGCCAGTGCTTTGAACGTTTGCGCGGATGCCTGTGTCGGCAGCGCGGCAAAGGCCGCGGCGATCGCGAGCGCCATGATGGCGCGCCGCGTGGGAGCGCCAAATTCCTTGTTGCAAATCATTCGCAACAAGTGGCATCGCGGGCGGCAAAAGTCAATGCAAATGCGAACTATTCGCAATAAGAAAAGAAGGTAAGGCAAGACGGACTGAAGCAAGGCTTCGAAATCTACGTAAGGCAGAAGTAAGGAAAGCTAAGTGCGGCTGGTCCGCCACTCCTCCACGATCCCCACGACCGCATCGAGCCCGTCGGTCAGTGCGGCGGGGCCGGGCTGGAGAATGAGCGTCGACTTCACCTCGCGCAGGAAGCCGGCTCGGACGGCGGGAAGGGCGTCGAAGCCGGAACGGGCGGCGAAGCGCTCAGGCTGAAACTTCTTCCCGCACCAGGAGCCGATGACGATGTCGGGCTGTGCTTCGATCACTTGTTCGGCGGTCACAATTCGGTCTTTCGCGGCGTCGCGGCGGGCGAGCTCGGGAAACACCTCCAAGCCGCCGGCGGCCTCGACGACCTCCGACACCCAGCCGATGCCGGAGATCATCGGCTCGTCCCATTCCTCGAAATAGACGCGCGGGCGGGGGCCACCTTTCATGCGCGTCGTCACACTAGCCACGCGCTCTCGCAACTCCGCCGTGAGCCGCGCTCCCTTCTCCGGCACGCCCACGAGCGCCCCGAGCGTCTCGATCATGGCGTAGATGCCCGCGAGGTCGCGCTGGTTGAAGGCATGGACCGCCGCCCCGCGCTTCACGAGTTCGGCCACGATCCCCGCCTGCAAATCCGAGAAGGTCAGGACGAGGTCCGGCTCGAGCGCGAGAATTTTGTCGACGTCCGCCGTGATGAACGCCGCGACCCGTGGCTTCTCCCGCCGCACCCGCGGCGGGCGGACAGCGTAGCCCGATACGCCCACGATGCGTGCGTCCTCGCCGAGGAGATATAGCGTCTCGACGGTCTCTTCGGTGAGGCAGACGATACGGCGCGGCGGAAAGACTCGCATGGGTTGAGTGTAACCCGGCCCGCGGGAGCGGGGATTCACGGCCCCTTCCGCCGTGAAAAATGGGCCGCTATAGCGGCTTGGGGGAATTTGAATGAGCGCGCGGGCCGAAGGCGAGTTCGATTACATTATCGTCGGCGCGGGCTCGGCGGGCTGCGTGCTGGCGAACCGCCTGTCCGCCAACCCGAAGAACCGCGTGCTGCTCTTGGAAGCAGGAGGACGCGACAACTGGATCTGGTTCCATATTCCGGTCGGCTACCTGTTCGCGATCGGCAATCCGCGCTCCGACTGGATGTTCCGGACCGAGCCCGAGCCCGGCCTGAATGGCCGCTCGCTCGCCTATCCGCGCGGCAAGGTGCTCGGCGGCTCGTCCGCGATCAACGCCATGATCTACATGCGCGGCCAGGCGGCGGATTACGACCACTGGCGGCAACTGGGCCTGACCGGCTGGGGCTGGGATGACGTGCTCCCCACCTTCAAGAAGCACGAGGACAGCTTCCTCGGCGCTGGCGACCATCACAATGTCGGCGGCGAATGGCGGATCGAGTTTCCGCGCGTCAAATGGGAAGTCCTCGAAAAGGTCCGCGCGGCGGCGGCGCAGGCCGGCATCCCGCCGGTCAATGATTTCAACTGCGGCGACAACGAGGGTTCCTGCTACTTCCATGTGAATCAACGGCGCGGGCGGCGCTGGAGCGCGGCACGCGGATTTCTGAAACCCGCGCTCAGTCGCCAGAACCTGCGGGTCGAAACGGGCGTGCTCGCCGAGCGGCTGGTCGTCGAGAACCGCCGGGCGGTCGGCGTCGTCTACCGGCAGAACGGGGCCGCAAAGACCGCGCGGGCGCGCGGCGAAGTGATCCTGTCGGCGGGCGCGATCGGCTCGCCCCAAATCCTCATGAACTCCGGCATCGGCCCGGCGGCGCATCTGGCCGAACACGGCGTCCCGCTCGTGCTCGACAAGCCCGGCGTCGGGTCGAACCTGCAGGACCATTTGCAGCTTCGCCTGATCTACCGGGTCGAGGGCGTGCCGACCCTGAACGAGCGCTATCACGCGCTCCACCGCCGCGCCTGGATGGGGATCGAATACGCGCTCTTCCGCACCGGCCCGCTCACCATGGCCCCGTCGCAGCTCGGCTTCTTCACGCGCTCCGACAAGGGGCAGGAGCGGGCGAACATCCAGTTTCATGTGCAGCCGCTCTCGCTCGACAAGTTCGGCGACCCGCTGCACGCCTTCCCGGCCTTCACCATGAGCGTGTGCAACTTGCAGCCGGAGAGCCGCGGCACCGTGCGCCTGCGCTCGCGCGACCCGTCCGCCGCACCCGTGATTGCACCGAATTATCTCGCGGCGGAATCCGACCGGCGCGTCGCGGCCGACTCGCTCCGCGTCGCGCGCCGCGTCGTGGCGCAGCCCGCGCTCGCGCCGTTTAAGCCCGACGAGATTCTGCCCGGTCCCAACGTGCGCGACGACGATCAGGCGTCGCTTGTGAAGGCCGCGGGCGACATCGGCACCACGATCTTCCATCCGGTTGGCACGGCCAAGATGGGGCTCGCGAGCGACCCATTAGCGGTGGTGGACAAGCGGCTGCGCTTCATCGGTATCGACGGCCTGCGCGTGATCGACGCCTCGGTGATGCCGACCATCACGTCGGGCAACACCAACTCCCCGACCATTATGATTGCCGAGAAGGGTGCGGGCATGGTGCTCGAGGACGCCCGCTGAATCGAAACCTCACGCGAGGATCGCGGGCACGTTGAAGTCGCGCGCGCCGGACTCTCCACCTTTGCTGCAAGGCCTAAGGGATTCCGCGGACTCGCGAATTCCGACTGTCTTAAAGCTCTGCGGCGGCTCGAAGCCGCGGCGCTCGTGAACTGAGACGTGACGTGAACCGGGCTCAGCGCGCGATCAGCACGTCGCGGCAGGCCGGCGGCAGGTCCGCCATGGTCAGCGGCGGCTTTGGCTTCGGCGGATCCTTCGGCGGCGGCGGGCTGACGATCGCCGGCTTGAACCAGTAGTCCAGTTCGTCGCCGCAGCCGTCGCCGCCCGGCACCGGGTCCTGCTCCTTGCAATCGGGACTGCCGTTGGGGCAGCCGATGCGGATATGCATGTGATAGTCGTGGCCCCAGTAGGGCCGCACCTTCGCGAGCCACGCGCGGTCCTTGCCCGCCTCGCGGCAAAGCGCCTTCTTGATCGCGGCGTTCACGAGCACGCGCTCGACCTTCGGATCCTCGGCCGCCGCCTTGATGACGTGCAGGTGGCCGGGCGTCCAGTGCTCGGGATCGATGTCGAGCCGGTCCTTGCGAACCATCATCGACGCCGACATTCTCTCGCGCTCGTCGCGCGACAGCCGCCGGTCCGGCATCGGCGTCAGCCACACGTCGGCGTCGAGACCGAGCTGATGCGAGGCGTGTCCGGTAAGCATCGGCCCGCCGCGCGGCTGCGCGAGATCGCCCACGAGAATCCCGTGCCAGCCGGCGACCTTCGGCGCCTTGACCGCGAGCCGCTCGAGCATTGCGATCAGGTCCGGATGCCCCCAGTTCCGGTTGCGCGAGAGCCGCATGGCCTGCCAGTTCTCGCCGTCGACCGGCAGTGCCACCGCGCCCGCCAGGCACCCTTTGGAATAGAAGCCGATCGCGCGCGCGCGCATCGGCGCGGCCTCCCGCGATTTGCCGAACAGCTCCTTGGCCACGGCCTTCGGTGCGGGTCCGGCTTCCTTCGCTTCCTTGGCGGGCGCGGAGGTTGGCAGCGCCGGACGCGGCACGGGCATCGGCGGCGCGCTCAAAGCCGTGAGCGTGGACAGGGCGATGGCGAGGCTGGTTGCAGTGGCAAGTCTCATGGGGCCGGACCATAACCCGCTTCGGACGGCACGATAAAGGCAGGAGGAGAAATGTGATCCCGATCAAATCCTTTTAACGGGCGGACGCTAGGGTGGCTGCGGCTCGGGGAGATTTCGGGAATGCTGAAAATTGTAGGGATGGCCGCGGCATTGCTTGCCGCGGTGGCCGCAGGCTTGACGCCGGCGAAGGCCGAGATCGTCGCGCAGGTCAGCCTGACCACGCAGACCATGACCGTGACGGTCGATGGCGTCAGCTCCTATACATGGCCGGTTTCGACGGCGCGGCGCGGCTACATCACGCCCAAGGGCAAATGGGGCGTGCAGAGCATGCACAAGATGCATTACTCGTCGCTGTTCAATAACGCGCCGATGCCGTTCACGATTTTCTACGACGGCCATTACGCGATCCACGGAACCGTCGACGTGAAGCGGCTCGGCCGACCCGCGTCGGCAGGCTGCGTGCGGCTGCATCCCGACAACGCCCGCACGCTGTTCGATCTCGTGAAGGGCCGCGGTCCCGACGCGCTGCAAGTCGTCGTCGACGGCTGAAGCCTAGCTCGCCTTGCGTTTGCGCGTGCGCGCCGCCTTCTTGGCGGAACGCGAACGCGCGGCCTTCGACCGGCTCGCCGCAGCACGGCCGCCTTTGCGGCCGCCCTTGCGCGAGGACGCATGGCTTTCGCGCTTGCCGCGTCCCGAGCCGCTCTTCTTGCCGCCGCCCGACTCCTTGTTGACGGTCGCCCAGGCGCGGCGCTCGGCTTCCTCGTGCGAGACGCCGCGGTCCTCGTAGCCTTCCTCGATGTGCTCGGCCTTGCGCTTCTGCTTGCTTGTGTAACTCGATTTGTCTCCGCGCGGCATTGCGCTCTCCCGATGGTTGCGAACGTACCGCCAACGTGGCGCGGAACGCGAAGTTCCCGGAACAGGCCGCGCAGCGGAACGTTCCCTGATCAGGAGTAACCAAGGGAGAACAACATGAGTCGCACAGCAGCGATGCCGGGCAGCCACGAGCGCCGTGAAACGCACGACCTCATCGGCAGCGACAAGGTTGTCGGCACCAACGTCTATCGTTCGAACGGCGACAAGATCGGCACGATCGAGCGCATCATGATCGACAAATATTCCGGACAGGCCGCCTACGCCGTGATGTCCTTCGGCGGATTTCTCGGTATGGGACACGAGCACTATCCGGTTCCGTGGCCGCGCCTCGACTACAACAAGAAGCTCGGCGGCTTCGAGGTGAACATCGCCGACAAGGAACTCGAAAACGCACCGAAGTTCGAGCCCGGCGCGGAAGACGAGTGGACCGGCGCCGACAAGGGCCGCGAGATCTACGCCTACTATCGTGTGCCGCCCTACTGGGTGTGAATTCGGAACGCATTCGCGCCTTCTGACTTGACCCGGTCGCCGGCACCCTGACGCCGGCTGCGCGCGTCGCCAACAAGGGTGGTTCCCCGACCACAATAACGGCGACGCGCGTTTTTTTATTCGTCATGCCCGCACTCGTTGCGGGCATCCACGTCTTCAGGCAGGGACCAAGCGGCAAGACGTGGATGCCGGGACAAGCCCGGCCACGACGCCGAGCAGCCAACGCTTCGCCGCCCGGCTCTCGAAGGCGGCCGGGTTCGCCTGTCCCAATTTCCGTCTCCCCCAAAAGGGAAATGGAGCGCCGGGAGGCGCCGAGGTGTGGCGAGCACCTCACGGGCCTGGCGAGGCCCGCGGAACGCTGGCGAGGCGTTCCGCCTCTCCTGCGAGGAGAGGCGGCGCCCCCGGGCGCTCCATCCTTCGGCATGGCCTTTTCCGAAAACCGGGAACCCACTTTTCGGGGCCATGCCGTTTCCGACGCGGGATATCGACCGCTCCGGCATTCGTCTGGGTCATATAGGGCAGGCTGGAAGTAATGTCAATATATTCCTAAAAAACTTCATGCAAAAATCCAGCACTCAAGGCGTCATGTTTGCGCCGCGGCCTTGGGCCAGATTCCGTTCCGCTCGTCCCCGCGAAAGCGGGGACCCAGCTGGATTCCCGCTTGCGCGGGAATGAGCGGAGTTTGGCTACAACAATTTCAAACGGGGCAATTCTGATGCGCCTGCGCCGCGCCACGCTCGCCGACCTCCCCACGCTCCTTCATTGGGACCGTCAGCCCCACGTCATCGCCGCGACCGGCGACGACGACTCTTTTCCCTGGGAGATCGAGCTTCCGCGCGACGTGGAGTGGCGCGAATTGCGGATCGGCGAAGTGGACGGACGGTCCGTCGGCGTCATCCAGATCATCGACGCCGCGCGCGAGGAAACGCACTACTGGGGCGACGCGGAGCCGAACCTGCGCGCCATCGACATCTGGCTCGGGGAGGCGAGCGATCTCGGCAAGGGCTACGGCACGCAGATGATGAAGCTCGCCATCGCGCGCTGCTTCGCGGACCCGAAGGTGACGGCGATCCTCATCGACCCGCTGGCCTCCAACACCCGCGCACACCGCTTCTATGAGCGGCTCGGGTTCAGGCCCCTGGAGCGGCGGACGTTCGGGACGGACGACTGTCTCGTCTATCGGCTGACGCGCCACGAGTGGTCACGCGCACGAGATCGCCTCGCGCGCTGACCAGTCAGCGCCGGTCGGCCCGCGGCTTGAGCGTCACGACCGATCCGCCCGCGCGCGGCTGGATAATCTCCAGGCAATCGCCGGGGCCGGTCGTAATCATCCACGGATGCGTCAGAAAGGTGTTGAGGTTCACGCGCTGTCCGTGGTTGAGCGAGGCGTAGTCCTTTGCTTGCCCCTTGAAGTCGAGCCACATAATGCCGCGATGCATACCGGAATTGTTGATGAAGGTGATCTTGGTCTTGGTGTTGGAGTTCAAGGAACGGATTTTGAAGAGCTGCTTGCACGAAGCGTCCTGGGCGGCGGCTGGGTCCGTTTGCGCGAACGAGAGCGTGAAGGCGAGCGCGGTCAGCGCAATGGCCGCGCCGCGAGAGAGCAGATGCATGGAAGGAAAGTCCCCGGCCGCAAAAACGCGGCGGCGGAGACTAGCCAAACCGCGAGCACCGTACAGCGCCGGGTGCGTGCATTCAGCGGAAATTTTGGGCGGCGGCGTCGAAGTGGGCCGGGCGTCGCCTCAGCTATCCACCTTCAAAAGACTTTTGTCAGCCCTTGCCCGTGCACTCAGGCAGATTCACGGCTGAAGTGCATGCACTGTCGATACTCGATCGCTTCGGGGATTTCGTGAAACTGCAGCAACTCTCCAGCAAGTTCACAGAGTACGTCTCGCACCTCGACGGGGGAAGCACGAAAGAATTCGCGCCTGTGATTGACGGTATTTACGCGCAAATCTGCGAGTCGATGGTGCATCTCGGTTTCGATACCAATCGCGTCTTTGGAGAAAAACAACGCATGAATGTCAAAATTGAAAGGTACGGATGCGTCGCTTAGTTCACGTATTCTATCCATCGGGTCCAACCGCCTCGTCATGCCAACTTTGATCATGCGCTCGCCGAACGAGCCAATGTTGGATATTACGTAGACGTATCCTGCCCGCAGGTTCTCGGCGCGATAGTCAACCTCCTTTACGGCTTGTTCCGCCTCGGCCAATTGCTCGCTTACTCGCGCCGCTGCTTCCTCGTCTCCGTTCGCCCGAAGCGTTTCCAGCGCGTTCTCATAATGTTGCCGTTCCTTTTCGAGTCGGGCTCGTTCTCTTTCTATTTCCTGCTGAACTTTTCGCTCCTCTTTCAGCCGTGCTCGTTCGACGCGCTCGGCCTCCTTTTCTTCTTCTTCCTTGTGTAAATAATCCGCCGTTAACTCGAGTTCTTGGACTCTGAGTTTGAAATATGCGTCAGAAATCCGAATGCTCATTGTCTTTCCGAGACGTTCGATTGTCTGTGAAATTTTCGCAAGCCGATCTAGTGCATTTTCCAGTTTGTGAGGCTTTAGGCCGTGAACAAGATCGTCGGCTTCTGCGTTGAACGCACGCAGCATCAGTTTCGAGAAGTCGCGAATCATCGTACGGCCTTCAGAAGCAGATCCGTTTACGGTCCAGTGACTTGCAGAGAGCACGGCGCTGCCGTCTTTCTTGACCATTTCCTTGATGCGCCCTTCGATCTTCTTGAGCTCCCTCTCGTAGGAGACGACGTCAGTCAACGGATGCCTGTAATGGTAGATGCCGACTTCTTGCAGTAGGGCGAGGTCGTCCGTGTCAACCAAACCTTGGCGCGCGACCTTCAATTGTTGACGGGCAAGGTCAAGATCGACGAGTGCCCTACGTTTTTCCTGCTCAAGCCGCGTCAGCAATTCGGCAATCTCGTGCTCTAACTTATGCTTCCTAAGGTCGAGTTCGAGAAATGAAAGGGCGCCGAGTTCTTCAAGATGGCGGCGTGCAATGTCGCGTTCCAGCCGCGCATCCTTGATCTCAGCGACAAGCTGATGACCGAGTTCGGTGAAACGCACTAGTTGGGCACGCAAAGATTGAACTTCTGCCGCTAGCCCACGCGCTATCCTTCGCGCGCCAAACCACGGAATCGAAATTGGCGTTGCATGCTGTTCAACCTCGGACGTCATCACAATCCCCCACGGTTGCAATGTAGGAATTCTACACTCCAGCCTTGGGACAGCAATAAGGGCTAACTGTCCACCTTCAGCGCCGCGATGAAGGCTTCCTGCGGGATGTCGACCTTGCCGTACTGGCGCATCCGCTTTTTGCCCTTCTTCTGTTTATCGAGCAGCTTGCGTTTGCGCGTGGCGTCGCCGCCGTAGCATTTCGCGGTTACGTCCTTGCGCAGCGCCCGGATCGTCTCGCGCGCGATGATCTTGCCGCCGATCGCCGCCTGGATCGGGATCTGGAACATGTGCGGCTGGATCAGCTCTTTCAGCTTCTCGCACATGGCGCGGCCGCGGCTTTCCGCGCGCGCGCGATGCACGAGCATGGCGAGCGCGTCCACCGGCTCCTCGTTCACAAGAATCGAGAGCCGCACGAGATCGCCGGGCCGGCGGTCGGTGATCTGGTAGTCGAACGACGCGTAGCCGCGCGAGACCGACTTCAGCCGGTCGTAGAAATCGAACACGACTTCGTTGAGCGGCAGCTCGTAGGTGACCATGGCGCGCGCGCCCACATAGGTCAGCTCGATCTGCCGGCCGCGGCGGTCTTCGCACAGCTTCAGGATCGCGCCGAGATACTCGTCCGGCGAAATGATCGTCGCCTTGATCCACGGTTCGCGGATTTCCCGGATGCGCGTCACCTCCGGCATGTCGACCGGATTGTGGATTTCGATGGTCTCGCCGCTCGTCAGCTCGATTTCGTAGATGACCGAGGGCGCGGTCGCGATCAGCTCGATGTTGAACTCACGCTCCAGCCGCTCCTCGATGATTTCGAGATGCAGCAGTCCGAGAAAGCCGCAGCGGAAGCCGAAGCCGAGCGCGGCCGACGTTTCCATCTCGAACGAGAAGCTCGCGTCGTTCAGGCGCAACTTCGACATGGCCGCGCGCAACTGCTCGAACTGCGCCGCGTCGACCGGAAAGAGTCCGCAGAAGACCACCGGCTGCGCCGGGCGGAAGCCGGGCAGCATCTCGGTGGTGGGCTTGCGATCGTCGGTGATCGTGTCGCCGACGCGCGTATCCGCGACTTCCTTGATCGAGGCGGTGAGAAAGCCGATCTCGCCGGGGCCGAGCGCTTCGACCTCGACCTTCTTCGGGTTGATGACGCCGACGCGCTCCACGTCATAGGCCGCCTTCGTGCCCATCATGCGGATGCGCTGGCCTTTTCGGAGTGCCCCATCGACGATGCGCACGAGCACGACGACGCCGAGATAAGCGTCGTACCAGGAGTCGACGAGGAGCGCCTTCAGCGTCGCGTCGCGGTCGCCCTTCGGCGCGGGGAGGCGGGTGACGATCGCTTCCAGCACTTCCTCGACATTGAGGCCGGTCTTCGCGGAAATGCCGATCGCGTTCGAGGCATCTAACCCGATTACTTCCTCGATCTGCGCCTTCACCTTTTCGGGCTCGGCGGCCGGCAGGTCAATCTTGTTCAGAACCGGCACGACCTCGTGATTGTTGTCGAGCGCCTGATAGACGTTGGCGAGCGTCTGCGCCTCGACGCCCTGGCTCGCGTCCACGACCAGGATCGAGCCCTCGCAAGCGGCGAGCGAGCGGTTCACCTCATAGGCGAAGTCGACATGGCCCGGCGTGTCGATCAGGTTCAGGATATAATCCTTGCCGTCGCGCGCCTTGTAATTCAGCCGAACGGTCTGCGCCTTGATCGTGATGCCGCGCTCGCGCTCGATGTCCATATTGTCGAGCACCTGCTCCTTGCCCGCCATCTCGCGCGCGTCCATCGCGCCGGTGAGCTGAATCAGCCGGTCGGCAAGCGTCGACTTCCCGTGGTCGATATGCGCGACGATCGAGAAGTTGCGGATATTGTCGAGCGACTTCGTGGTCATAAGGGGCGGAATAGCACCGGGTGCTGGCCAAGCGAAGAGCCGTGCGGTCGCGGCCGGCGGTGGACGGGGTGCCCGCCGCCGATATACTCGCAACCGGCGCGGGAGGGGACCTTCTATGGCCATGCCGGCAGGGACGCCAGCCTTTTTCGCCGGCCTCACGGGGCTATTTTGCGCCCTGCTGGCCGTGCCGGCCGCGGCTCAGTACAAGGTCGTCACCGCAGTCCCCGGAAAAATGACCGGCGGCACGACCGCCTTCATTGATGCGCCGGGCAAGCGCGTCGTTGAGATCGATTCGAACGGCAAGGTGATCTGGCAGTGCTCGCTCGCCGCCGCTCACTTCAAGAGCGCGGAGCTGCAACGCGGCGCCGACCTCGAATGGATCAAGGCCGACGACACGTTTCTCGTGGCCGTGCCTTTCAGCGGTATCTTCCGCATCGACCGCAAATGCAATGTCGTCTGGCGCTATCTCACCGCGAAGGTGAGCCACGACGCCGACCTGCTGCCGAACGGCAATGTTCTGCACACCTGGGCGTGGGATTCGCCCGGCGACGATCAGGCGGTCGAGGTCGACCCGTCGGGCAAGGTTGTCTGGCGCTGGCAGGCGCGCGGCAAGGTCGATCCGGCCTGGGCAGGCGAGGCATCCGCGCGCGAAGGCGACCGCGCGCCGGGCAGGGGCGGCGGAGGCCAGGGTAAGGGCGGCGGTCAAGGCAAGGGCGCCGGGGGCGGGCAGGGAAGAGGTGGCGGCGGCGACCGTGACACGGACTTCACCCATGCTAACGCCGTGGTGCGCCTTCCCGGCGGCGACACGCTGGTCAGCTTACGTAATTTCGACCGCGTGGCACGCGTGGCGCCGGACGGCAGCGTGAGGCAGTTCTATGGACCGATCAGTCGCGTGCACGATCCGAGCATCCTGCCGGACGGCTCGCTGATCGCCGCCAATCACATCCCGATGCGGGTCATCGCGCTTATGCCCGGAGGCGTTCGCCGCACCGTGTTCGCGAACGAGATCGACATCAAGCCGATCCGCACCGTCGAGCAGCTCGCGCGCGGAAATTTTCTGCTCACCGGCGGCGAGGACATCGTCGAGATCGACGCCGCCAGCGAGGTCGTCTGGCACGTGAAGATTTTCTCGGGTCTCGGCGCGCGCATCCGCGACGGCGTTTACAAGGCCGTGCGCGTCGCCAGATGATCCGCGCCGCAACCGAGAACGACCTGCCGGCCATCCTCGCGATCTATAACGACGCGGTCCTGCACACGACCGCGATCTGGAACGAGACGCCGGTGGACCTCGCCAATCGCCGCGCGTGGTTCGAGGCCCGCCGCGCCGCGGGGTTTCCGGTGATGGTTGCGGACGAGGGCGGCGCGGTCGCGGGCTACGGCAGCCTCAGTGACTTCCGCCCGTTCGAGGGCTACCGCTTCACCGTCGAGCACTCGCTCTACGTGGCGGCGGACGCGCGCCGCAAGGGATTGGGTGCGGCGCTGCTCTCGGCGTTGATCGAAGAAGCACGCAGGCTCGGCAAGCGTGCCATGATCGGCGGCATCGACGGCAGCAACGCGCCGTCGATCTTGCTGCATAAAAAGTTTGGCTTTGCCGAAACCGGCCGGCTGCCAGGCGTCGGCGAAAAATTCGGCCGTCCGCTCGATCTCGTGCTGATGCAGAAGACGTTATAGGCGATCGAATCCGCTCATTCCCGCGAAAGCGGGAATCCAGCGCTGACTCCGTCTGGGTCCCCGCTTTCGCGGGGACAAACGGAGATTCTGATGGCCGGCGTTGGCAGATCTTACTCCGCCGCCGCGGCGAGCCGCGCGTCATACGGAAACGGCTTCAGCGCCACCGGCCCGTCGCCCGCGATGATGTAGTGACCGGGCGGCACCGGCTTCCAGTGCGAGCGGTCCTGATCGAGCGGCTCCGAGACGACCACGACATGGTCGCCCGCGTCCCAGTAGTAGAGCGAGGTCGCGGTGTCATCGGTCGCGAAGCGGAAGGCGAACATGCGCTTGCCGTCGGAAAGCGCCGCGGTGAAGCGCACCGGCTCACGCGATCCGCTCGCGCGCACGATCTCCGCGATGATCGCCAGCACGCGCGAGGTGGCGCCGACCACGTCCTTATCCGCGCCCGCGCCCAGGATCGCGAGAAACACGGCCTCGGAGTCCGTCGTGCCGAGACGCGCGTTGTAATAGCTGTCGGGGATCAGTTCCTCGACCTTGCGGCGGATCAGGCTCCAGTCGCCGATCTGGCCGTTATGCATGAACAGCCAGTTGTCATACGCAAACGGATGGCAGTTCGGCCGCGTGATCTGGGTGCCGGTCGAGGCGCGCACATGGCCGAAGAACAGATGCGAGCGGATGTGGCGCGCAAGGTGGCGGAGGTTTTCGTCGGACCAGGCCGGACGGATTTCGCGATAGACGCCGGGCTCATGCCGCTCGCCGTACCAGCCGAGGCCGAAGCCGTCGCCGTTCAGGCTGTCGGTGGATTCCCGTGCGCGCCGGCTTTGTTCAACAAGGGAGTGGACGGGTGCCGTCACGTACTCTTCGAGTGCGATCGGCTTTCCGCGATAGGCGATCCAGCGACACATTGTTCGTCAGGTTCCGTACGAACCCCCGTCAGCCTTGTATCAGTTTCATCCCCGCAGATGAATAGACCATGAATTCAAGGGCGTATCGAAACCGGACGGCTGCACGGCGCGTTGACCCTTTGTCGCAGGAGGCCGCATGGACGCGCAGCGTCACCCGCCGCTCAGGAGCCTCAACCGGCTGGCCGAGGCCGAGGAACGCTGCACGCGCTGTCCGCTCTACGCCGACGCGACCCAGGCCGTTCCGGGCGAGGGGCCGAGACAGGCGCGAATCATGCTGGTCGGCGAGCAGCCCGGCGATCAGGAGGATCGGGCCGGGCGTCCGTTCGTCGGTCCGGCGGGACGCCTGCTCGATCAGGCGCTCAAGGATGCCGGCATCGACCGTGGCGAGACTTTCGTCACGAACGCCGTGAAGCATTTCAAGCACGAGATGCGTGGCAAGCGCCGCCTGCATAAGCGCCCCAACACCTACGAGGTCGAGCGCTGCCATCAATGGTTCGAGGTCGAGCTTGCGCTCGTGAATCCGTCGCTCATCGTGGCGTTGGGTGCGACGGCCGCGAGGGGCGTCCTTGGCCGCCCGGTTCCGGTCGGCCAATCGCGCCGCAAGCGCTTCGAAACCGCCGATGGCACGCCGGTGTTTGTCATTCAGCATCCGTCGGCGCTTTTGCGGGTCCGTGACAGCGCCGACCGGCGTACGCAGTTCAAGCGCTTCGCTGCCGATCTGCGTCACGCGGCATCGCAGCTATCGAGGTAGTTCAACCGCTCGTCCCCGCGAAAGCGGGGACCCAGCGCTGGATTCCCGCTTGCGCGGGAATGAGCGGCGAAGAGCGAAGCGCTACTCTTCCTCGCCGAAGCGGTCGGCGCAGAGCGCCTCGACCGCGGCAATCGCCGCCTTCGCCTCGGGTCCGCGCGCCGACACCGTGATCGAACTGCCGCGCGCGGCCGCCAGCATCAAGAGGCCCATGATGGACGTGCCGCCGACGGTCTCTCCGCCGCGCGACACCGTCACCTCGGCGTTGAACTTGTCGACGGTCTGCACGAAGCGCGCCGAGGCGCGGGCGTGCAGGCCTTTCTGGTTGATGATGGGAATCTCTCGGACAATCGCCTTGCCGTCTAGCGCGTCCGTCATCTTTTATTTGCCTGCGAGGACGTGGCTCGCGACGTTGATGTATTTGCGGCCGGCTTCCTGCGCGCAGGTAACGGCTTCCGAAAGCGGCTTCTCACCGCGCACGCTCGCGAGTTTCACGAGCATCGGCAGGTTGATCCCGGCGACGACTTCGACATTCGGCGCGTTCATGACGGAGATCGCGAGGTTCGACGGCGTGCCGCCGAACATGTCGGTGAGGATCGCGACGCCGTCGCCGCTGTCCACCTTCTTGACGGCGTCGATGATTTCCTGCCGGCGGCTCTCGATGTTGTCGTCGGGCGCGATCGCCACGGTCTCGACCTGGCGCTGCGGTCCAACGACATGCTCAAGCGCCGCGCGAAATTCCGCGGCAAGCCGTCCGTGCGTGACGAGAACTAATCCGATCATGGTCTCTGTTGCCAGGCCCGGCTTGCAGCCCGTCAGGCTGCTTTGGGGCGGCGGGGCCGCATATTTGTCTCCTCCGACTCCGAAGGCAAGCGTGAAGGTTCAACCTTGCGTGAGTTCGTTAATTGCCGCCAGAACGCCCGGTAACGCCGTTTCACCGGCCGCAACCGGAAGGCGCGACAGTATGACGCCAGAGATTTCGATGCTGCGCGCGTCGCCTTCCGGCATGCGTGCGGCGTCCTTTGCTTCGAGATCGACGACGAGCGTCACGAGTGCGAGTGGCTCATAATCGACAGCACGAATGCCAAGTCCGCGAATTTCAATTTGCCCTTTGATCGCATCGGGCGCGGCCGCAAGCAGTCGTCCGTTGGCGGAGAAAAGGTGAACGCGGTCGTCGGCGACCAGCCGTGCTCTTCCGGCCAATGCGTCGATGAGCGCCAGCGCGAGCCGCGATTTACCGCTGCCGGAGCTTCCGCGAATCAACACGGCGCTGCGTCCGACAAGGACGCAGCTTGCATGCATGGTGGTCTTGCTCGCTTGCAGCATGGTTTAAGCGGCGGGCAGACGAACGATGAAGCGCGCACCCTTCACCTCGGGCTCGATGCCCGGACGCGAGCGCGCTAGCCTGTTCTCGCCCCAGATGCGCCCGCCGTGTCCTTCGACGATTTGCCGGGAGATCGAAAGACCAAGGCCGGAATTCTGCCCGAAGCCTGCTTCGGGCCGGTCGGTATAGAAGCGCTCGAAGATTTTTTCGAGCGCGTCGGGCCGGATGCCGGGACCCTCGTCCTCGACCGCGATTTCCACTTCTTTCTTCAGGCGGCGGCAGCTTACGCGCACGGTCCCGCCGCGCGGCGAGAAGGAGCGGGCATTCTCGACCAGATTGTCGATGACCTGCCCGAGGCGGGAGTCGCGGCCGGGAACGATGAAGCTGTGCGGTGCGCCGGGCGTGCGGCCTGTCACGAATTCCACACGGACGCCATCGTCGCGCGGCACCTCGTCGGCGATTTTCACGACGGCCGAGAGAAGCTGATGCACGTCGACCGGTGCGGACTCCTGCCGCTGCATTTCGGCGTCCAGCCGGCTCGCGTCCGAGATGTCGGAGATCAGCCGGTCAAGGCGGCGGATATCGTGCTGAATGACGTCGAACAGCCGCTCGCGGGCTTCCGGCGTCTTCACCAGCGGCAGCGTCTCGACCGCCGAACGCAGCGAGGTGAGGGGGTTTTTCAACTCGTGCGAGACGTCGGCCGCGAAGCTCTCGATCGCTTCGATCCGGCTGTAGAGGGCGTCGGTCATGTCGCGGATCGCGCCCGACAGATGCCCGATCTCGTCCGAGCGCGAGGTGAAGTCGGGAATCTCGACGCGCGTGCGGTGGCGGCGGCGGACATGCTCGGCCGCGCCCGCGAGCCTGCGCAGCGGGCCGCCGATGGACCGCGCCAGCAGCATCGAAAGCAGCACCATGATGGCGGCGGCCATGGCGAACACGCCGAGCACGACGAGGCGCTCGGACTCGACCGCGTCGTCGATTTCGCTGCCTTGCGTTGAAAGCAGGAGCGCGCCATGCAGGCCGCGGAAGCGCTGCACGGGTACGGCGACCGAAACGATCACTTCGCCCCGCTCGTTCGTGCGCACCGTGCTTGCCTTCACGCCATAGAGTGCGCTTGCGACTTCCTCATAGCCCTTGCCGTTGCCGGGCCCGAGCTCCTTGTAGAGCGGCAGCTCGCCCCGAATGACGCGCTTGTAGATCGAATTCCACTGCTTCTCGATGAAGCCCGGCTTTGGCGCATTCGGCGGCGGCAGGTCGAAGCGCAGGATGTCGCCGCGCGTATAGAGCGTGCTGGAGTCGAGCAAGAGCGTTCCGTCACGATCATAGATGCGCGCGCGCGTGTCGGTCGGACTCACGAGCCGCCGCAGGAGCGGCGCGACGCGCTCCGGGTTAATCGGGAAGTCGAACGGCGCGAGGATGTCTTCGCCCGGCTCGTAGGTTTCGCCCGCTTTCAGCTCGAGCAGCTTGTCGGGATCGACGGTGAGCGCGCGCGTGTCCGCGGTCGCCGACGCCGCGATCGCGGCGGCGATGATCTCGCCCTGCGTGAGCATGCTCTGCACGCGGGCATCGACGAGGTTCTCGCGATATTCGGAGAGATAGAGAATGCCGGCGACCAGCGCGACGAGGCCCGCCAGATTGAGCAGCATGATGCGGCGGGTAATGCTGGAGAAGCCGCGGTTCGCAACCTGCATCCGCCGCCGCTCGGCGGCGGCGAGGAGCCGCGAAAAAATATTCCGGCTCGGGCGCTGAACGTGGCCCGTCTCCGGCGACTCGCTCGCGGGTGCTTCCTCGGCGTGCGGCTCCGATTCCGGCGCGGGCGAAGGCGCGCGGGCGACGACGGTGGTCAGGTCTTCATAGGAGCGTCGCAGCTTGCTCGCGGCGGCCGATGACGTCGCCGAGCGAGTTCGTCTCGGCCGCGCCCCGGCCAGCTTTTCCACGTCGGCTTTCATGAACGCGCTCCCGGCGCGGCCGGTCGCTTACGCTTCCTTGAAGCGATACCCGACGCCGTACAGCGTTTCGATCATCTCGAACTCGGTTTCGACCGTCTTGAACTTCTTGCGCAGCCGTTTGATGTGGCTGTCGATGGTGCGGTCGTCGACATAAACCTGGTCGTCATAGGCCGCGTCCATCAGTGCATTGCGGCTCTTCACAACGCCCGGACGGCTTGCGAGCGCCTGCAGGATCAGGAACTCGGTGACGGTGAGCGTGACCGGCTCGCCCTTCCAGGTGCAGGTGTGACGCTCGGGATCCATGCGCAGCGGACCGCGCTCCAGAACCTTGGCGTCGTTTTCCTTCGGCGCGCTGCCGTCCTTCGGGATCGCGCGGCGCAGCACCGCCTTCACGCGCTCGACCAGCAGGCGCTGCGAAAACGGCTTCCGGATAAAATCGTCGGCGCCCATCTTGAGACCGAACAGTTCGTCGATCTCTTCATCCTTCGAGGTGAGAAAGATGACGGGCAGGTCGGTCTTCTGACGCAGGCGGCGGAGCAGCTCCATGCCGTCCATGCGGGGCATCTTGATGTCGAGAATGGCGAGGTCGGGCGACTGCGTCTTGAAACCGTCGAGCGCGGTCGCGCCGTCCGTATACGTTAAAATCCGATAGCCCTCGGCTTCCAGTGCCATCGATACCGAGGTGAGAATATTGCGATCGTCGTCGACCAAAGCGATCGTAGGCATACCGTCTCCTTGTCACCCGCCGGGCGAGTTCCCCAAGCGGTTGAAACTCTTTGCCGGGGCCGAAATGTGGCCTCCGGAATCGATTGCCCCCGATTGGGCAAAACTAGCCTCTTGCTTACTCGAAAGCCACGCCTCGAACGCGCTATGATTGACGCGGCAGTTCCGGCCCCATATTGGGGCGTTACTGGCCGTTTTGAAGGGCTGAAGAGCCTGAATGCCGCCAAGGGGGTGGCAAAACGATGCGTCCTTCCGACAATTTCGACCCCGTCCGGGCAGCCCGCCGGCTGCTTTCCGAGGCGCGCAGCGGTGCGCTCGCAAGCGTCATGCCGAGCGGCGCGCCCTATGCGTCATTGATTACCCTCGCGACGATGCCCGACGCTGCGCCCGTCTTGCTGCTGTCAAAGCTCGCGCGTCACACGCAGAACATTCAGCAGGACCCGCGCGTCTCGTTGCTGCTTGAAGAGCGCCGCACCGGCGACCCGCTCGAAGGCTCGCGCATCAGCATCAGCGGCACGATCGCGCCGACCGAGCTCGCGACCGCCGAGCGGCGCTTTCTGACGCGGCATCCGTCGGCCGCGGCTTACGCGGGCTTCAAGGATTTCGGTTTCTGGCGCGTTGAGATGACGGGCGCGCATCTCGTCGCGGGCTTCGGCCGCATCGTCGATCTGCGCGCGAGCGATCTCGTGATCGAAGCGGACGCGCTCCTCGAAATGGAGGAGGGCGCCATTCGTCATATGAATGATGACCACGCGGACGCGGTCGAGTTGTACGCAACCCGGCTGCTTGGTGCGGCTGGCGGCGCGTGGCGGATCATCGGGATCGATCCCGAGGGCTGCGACCTTATGTGCGAGGACACGGTCCGGCGGCTGGAATTTCCGCACCGCGTCATGACTCCGACTGCATTGCGACAAACACTTGCCGATCTTGCGAAACAGGCACGCGCTGCATGAATCGAGGTTAATTCAGGCGGTTGGCTGGCCAACGATCCATTCGGTCGCGGCCTCCTGCCGAAATTCCGCCACGCGAGCCCTTCCCTTTCGCGGCCTCGATATTTATGGTCCCGCCCCATTCAAGAGGCGCCGCCCCGAAGCCCGGCCGAAGAGCCGGTTAAAGGCCGTGGCGGTATGGTTTCCGGGCGTGGGCCTGGCGAAGGTTCTGGGAGGCAGTTCGTGAAAGAGACGGGCATCCGCAACGGTGCATTCGGCGCCGACAAATTCGGCTTTAGCGATCTCGCCGCCGTCCATTGGAATCTCACCGCGCCTGCGCTCTACGAGCATTCGATCGCGAACAAGGAAGCCAAGATCGTCGAAGGCGGCGCGCTCTGCGCCGAGACCGGCCATCACACCGGCCGCAGCCCGAAAGACAAACACACTGTTGTCGACTCGCTGACCGAAAATTCGGTCTGGTGGGACGGCAACCGGAAAATGACGCAAGAGAATTTCAACAATCTCCTCGCCGATTTCATCGCACACGCCAAAGGCAAGCAGCTCTACGCCCAGGACCTCTACGGCGGCGCCGATCCCAAATACCGCATCAAGGTCCGCGTCTTCACCGAGCTCGCCTGGCACTCGCTCTTCATCCGTACGCTGCTGATCCGCCCCGAACAGGCGGAGCTCGCGGGCTTCACGCCCGAAATGACCATCGTCGATCTGCCGTCCTTCCGCCCCGACGCCAAGCGCCACGGCGGCCGCGAAGGCTCCGACACGCAGGTTGCGATCGACTTCACGCGCAAGATCGTGCTGATCTGCGGCAGCTCCTATGCCGGCGAGATGAAGAAGTCGGTCTTCACGACGCTGAACTTCTATCTGCCCGCGCAGAACGTCATGCCGATGCACTGCTCCGCGAATGTCGGTGCGGGCGGCGACAGCGCGCTCTTCTTCGGTCTTTCCGGCACGGGCAAGACGACGCTTTCCGCCGATCCGAACCGCACGCTCATCGGTGACGACGAGACGGGCTGGGGCCCCGACGGCATCTTCAATTTCGAGGGCGGGTGCTACGCGAAGACGGTCAATCTCTCGCACGAAAACGAGCCGCAGATCTGGGACGCGACCAACCGCTTTGGCGCGATCCTCGAGAACGTTGTGCTCGATCCCGACACGCGCGTGCCGGACTACACGGACATTTCGAAGACCGAGAACACGCGCTCGGCCTATCCGCTCGACTTTATCCCGAATGCATCGCGCACGGGCCGCGCCGGGCATCCGAAAAACATCATCTTCCTGACCGCCGACGCCTACGGCGTCATGCCGCCGATTGCGAAGCTCACGCCCGCGCAGGCGATGTATCACTTCCTCTCGGGCTACACGGCGAAGGTCGCCGGCACCGAGAAGGGCCTTGTCGGCGTGCAGCCGGAATTCTCCACCTGCTTCGGCGCGCCGTTCCTGCCTCGCCCGCCGGCGGAGTACGGCAATCTCCTTCGCAAATATATCGCCGAGCACAAGGTCGACTGCTGGATCGTGAACTCGGGCTGGACCGGCGGCATTTATGGCGTCGGCTCGCGCATGCCGATCAAGGCGACGCGCGCGCTCGTGACCGCGGCGCTGAACGGTTCGCTCAAGAGCGCGCAGTTCCGCACCGATCCCTATTTCGGCTTTGCCGTGCCGGCCGCTGTGCCGGGCGTCGACACCGCGCTCCTCGACCCGATCAAGACCTGGAAGGACGCGAAGGAGTTTGATGCCACCGCTCGCAAGCTCGTCGGCATGTTCGCGAACAACTTCGTGAAATTCGAGAAGCAGGTCGACGCGGAAGTGCGCCAGGCCGCGCCGGAAGTCCGCGTCGCGGCGGAATAGGCCGCCTAAAAGCACGTCGGCTCGCGGCCCACCCGCTTTTTCGCGGTTTCCATATCTTCCCCGCCTAACGGCGGCACGCTAGGCTTTCGCCCAAGACCGGCGCTCAAGCCGGTTCTGGCGCTGCTCAGCGGCGCTTTGGGAGGAAATCGTCATGCATAAGTTGAAGTACGCAGCCTTCGCGGCTGCGACGTTGTTTGGCGCCGTCTCCGCACAAGCTCAGCAGGTGGAAGCGGTGCGCTGGCCCGTGCCGATGGCATTCGGGTCGAACCTGGTTGCCCTCGGCGACGCCATGCCGTGGGTGGCGCAGCAGATCGACAAGGCCTCCGGCGGCCGCATCAAGTTTCAGATCTTCGAGCCCGGCAAGCTCGTTCCCGCGCTGGCGGTCTTCGACGCCGTCTCCGAAGGCAAATCTGAGGCCGGCTATACCTGGATGGGTTATGAAGTCGGCAAGGTGCCGGCGGCGGCGCTCTTCGGCGCGGTGCCGTTCGGCATGGAGTCGCCCGAGTTCATGGCCTGGATGTATTTCGGCGGCGGTAACGAAATGCTCCGCGACCTGTTCAAACCGCACAATGTCTATCCGATCTTCTGCGGCACGATCGGCCCCGAGGGTGCGGGCTGGTTCCGCAAGGAGATCAACAGTACCGACGACATCAAGGGCCTGAAATTCCGCGCCGCCGGCTATGGCGGCGACATCTACAAGGAAGCCGGCGCGTCGGTCACGCTGTTGCCCGGCGGCGAACTGTTCCAGGCGCTCGAAAAGGGCGTCCTCGACGGCACCGAATTCTCGCTGCCGACGGTCGACGAGCAGCTCGGCTTCTACAAGGTCGCAAAATATTACTACATGCCGGGCTGGCATCAGCCGTCGACCAACCAGTATCTCTACGTCAATCTTGCCGCGTGGACCAAGCTCAACAGTGTCACGCAGGCGCTGATCGAGACCACTTGCACGGCCGCGGTGACGATCTCGCTCGCGAAGTCGGAAGCGCTGCAGGGCAAGACGCTCGACAAGTTCGAGAAGGAAGGCGTGCAGGTGAAGCAGGTCAATGCCAACCTGCTGAAAGCTTTCCAGGCGGCCACGAAGAAGGTGATGGCTGAGAAGTCGGCGGCCAGTCCCGAGTTCAAGAAAATCTACGACAGCCAGATCGCCTTCATGGCCCAGAACGAGAAGTGGAAATCGATCGGCTATCTGCCGCGCGACTTCAAGTAACCGGCCGGCAGATGTCGATCTCCCATCAGCAAACGGACGGCCCCCTTGCGGGGCCGTCCGGAATTCCTCTGCCCGAAACACGAATTTCACGCGCGTTCGATCGCGTCATCGTCTTTGTCGGCGAAGGGTCGGCCTGGATCTGGACGATCCTGATGCTGCTCATCGTCTATCAGGTGACGCAGCGTTACGTGTTCCGCATCGGCTCGATCAAGCTCGAGGAAGCGGAATGGCATCTTTATGCCGCCGGCTTCATGCTGGCGATCCCGCTCGCCGAAATCCGCGAGCGCCATATCCGCATCGATGTGCTGGCGGAGCACTGGCCGCTCCGGCGCAGATTGTGGGTCGAGTTGTTTGGCCTCGTGGTCTTTCTGTTGCCGTTCTCGATTTTCGCGATCCTGTACTCGGCGCCCTATGCCGCCCATTCCTTGCGGCTGAATGAAATCTCAGCCGCGCCCGACGGATTGCCGATGGTTTACATCCTGAAGGGCTTTATCGTCGCGACTTTTATCCTGCTGGCGATGGCCGCCGTTTCGCGGCTCTCCCGCGTCGTTGCCGCACTGAGACGGACCTGAATATCGTCGCACGGCGGCGGTGAAACTCGGCTGGGGGATCCATGGAAATTTACGAGATCATTGTCGTCGTCTTCCTGGTCTCTTTCATTGCGTCGATCTTTCTCGGCTATCCCATCGCCTGGACGCTCGGCGGATTGTCGCTCCTGTTCACGGCGGGCGGCATTTTTCTGCACGACTTCTTCGGCGTCGACACGTACCTGCTTACGCGCTGGGGAAATTTTGCGATCATCATCGACCGCACCTGGGCGTTGATGACGAACTGGCTGCTCGTCGCGCTGCCGATGTTCGTTTACATGGGCCTCATGCTCGACCGGTCCGGCGTCGCGGAGCTGATGCTGACGAACTTCGTGCGCGTATTCGGACAACTGCGCGGCGGCCTCGCCATTACAACCGTTCTGATGGGGATCCTCCTCGCGGCGTCCACCGGCATTGTCGGCGCCTCGGTGGTGCTGCTGGCGACGCTGACAATCCCCATCATGATGCAGCAAAACTATTCCAAGTCGTTCGCCTCGGGCGTCGTGGCGTCGGCTGGAACGCTGGGAATTCTGGTGCCGCCCTCCATCATGCTGGTGATCATGGCCGACCAGCTCTCGCTCGCCGTCGGTGATCTGTTCATGGGCGCGTTGATCCCCGGCGTCATGCTCGGCGTTTTTTATCTGATTTACGTGGTGATAGCCGCGCACCTTCAGCCGAGCCTTGCACCGGCGCCGGCGCGCCGGCACAGGCCGACCGCGCGCGAAATCCTCAGTGCCATCCTGGCGACGGTGCCGACGGTCGCGCTCATTGTCGCGGTGCTGGGATCGATCTTCGCCGGCATCGCAACCCCCACCGAAGCGTCCGGCCTCGGCGCCTTCGGTGCAACGCTGCTGGCCGCCGCCAATGGCCGTCTCAATCTCAAGGTCATCCGTCAGGTCGGCATCGAAACGTCGCTCACTACGGCGTTTATCTTCGGAATCTTCCTCGGTGCCACCGCGTTCGCGCTGGTCATGCGCTCGCTCGGCGGCGACGAATTCATCGGCGGCTTGCTGAAGAGCCTGCCGCTCGGGCCGAACGGCATTCTGATCTTCATCCTGCTTATTACCTTTGTCGCAGGTTTTTTCCTCGACTGGCTGGAAATTGTCCTGATCATCCTGCCGCTGGTGGCGCCCGTGGTGAAGGATCTCGGCTTCAACCTGATCTGGTTCCTGGTGGTTTTCGCCGTCTGCCTGCAGACGTCGTTTCTGACGCCGCCGGTCGGCTTTTCGCTGTTTTATCTGAAGGGCGTGGTGCCCAAGGAAATCACGACCCGGCACATCTATTACGGCATCGTGCCGTTCGTGCTCATTCAGTTACTCGCTGTGGCGGTGACCTATATCTGGCCGGAGCTGGTGCTCTGGCTGCCGCGCATGATGTACGGGTCGGTGGGTTAGACCTCGTCAGCGCGAGAACGAGGAAAAGGCTTCTGCCACCGGCGTCACCTCGACCGGCGCTGCCCGCGGCATGTAGCCGATCGCTCGAGGACTCTCGTAGCTTGTGGGCGTCACATCAGCAGGAAGCGACGCGGTCTCGCTCGCATCGCGTGCGATCTTCATCGTCGCGAGTTCATGGCGGACGCTCTGCGGCAGCCCCCTGAAGTCATCCGGGCGGACGAAAGACTGTGCGCGATCCTTGCGCTCGTCGCCGGTAAAGACCATCGGCCCTTCACGCGTCACGACGACGTCGCCGCGACGAAGGGTCGGGTCGTCCTTCGCGTCGAGCGCGGCCATGCCTGCGCTGTCATGCTTGCACGCGCAGCCATCGACCGTCTTGTCCCGGTAGAGGAACGCGTTCTGGATCGAGCTGTAGGGCTTGCCGTTGTCGCCCACGGCGCGTTCGATGACGCTGCCGTTGAATATGGCTGTCTTCGCGGCCGGGCACATGGCGCTGCAAATCTGCGCGTTGCTCATGGTGACCGAGCCGGCCTTGCGCGGCAGCGGGAAATAGCGGCCGTCGCACAGGCGCACACAGTAAGAGGTCGCGCCGCCGCCGCTCGGTGCCTGCTCCGGGACGCGGTCGATGAAGTCCCAGGCGCCGGGATCGGAACGGCTGGGAGAGGGCGCAGGCGCGCTCGTCGAACGGCCGCCGATCGCGTTGAAGAGCGACTCGAGAAGGTTCTGGGCGTGCGCCTGGTTGGGCAGGGCGGTGCTGACAGCAAGCGCGCCGACCGTGATCGCGGCCATGCGAATCGTGCGCGCATAGAAATTCGTTGACCGCGGCATGGCGGAAGCGCCCCCGTCTTAAAATTTGAGCTTGTTTCGCCTTAAGAACGCCGCACTTGCGGGAAGGTTCCGCGCACCCGCGCCCATGGCGGCTAGTTGCCGGCGGCGGGCGGATTGCCGAGCTGCATCTCTCCGCCGTCCGGCGTCATCGTCAGCACCGGATTGGCCGGCACGCCGATGGCACGGTCGGCGGGCTCGCCGCTTTTGGCGGTAGCGACGAGCCGCACGGGAGTCGCGACGCGCAGGTCGCCCAGCTGCTGCTTCATGGATTTCGGCATGTTGCGTGCTTCGCTGACCGGCACGAATGCGTTGGACTGCTGCCGTCCGCTGCGGTTGCCCTGAAAGACCACCGGTCCGTTCGCGGTCACGACCACGTCGCCCGGTCGCAGCGTTGGATCGGCGAGCGGATCGAGCGCGGCGGTGCCGGTCGGGTCGCGGCCGTTGCAGCTGCAATTCGCGACGAGTTTGTCACGATAGAGAAACGCGTTCTTCATGCTGGCGTAGGTCTTGCCATCGTTGCCGACGGCGCGGTCGATCTGCGAGCCGTTGAAGACTTTGGTTTGCGCCGACGGGCACATCGAGCTGCACAGCTGTTGCTCGTCGGTATTCGCGTTGCGCGGCAGCGGGAAATAGCGCCCGTCGCAGGTCCGCACGCAGTAGCTCACCGTTGGCCCGCCGGGGCCGGAGGAGGGCTCCTCGGAACCGCGTTCGCCGGGAAAGCCTTCCAGCAGCCGCGGCGGCTCGCCCTGATAGGCGCGCGGCGCGGCCCCGCGGAAGATGCGGCCGAGCATGTCGAAGAGGTTCTGCGCCTGGGCGGGCGCGGCCGAAACGACGGGCTCCGACAGCACGAGGCCCGCGGCAATCGCGGCGGCGCAAACGGAAATCGAAATGAAGCGCGGTGCGGCCACGCGAGGCTCCCGATGTGCGGTGAGCCGACGAGCATTCCCCGGCGGCTAAAGCAAGAACGCCGTGGGAACCCGAAAAGTTGCAGCAGGCCGGTCAGACGAAGAAGAGCAGCGTCACCACCACAAAGCAGGGCAGCAGGAAGATCGCGGCCCAGGCCATGTAGCCGAAAAAGCTCGGCATCTTCACGCCCGCGTGTTTGGCGATGGAGAGCACCATGAAGTTCGGCGCGTTGCCGATATAGCTGTTCGCGCCCATGAACACGGCGCCCGCCGAGATTGCCGCGAGTGTCGTAGCCATCGGCCCCATCAGCTCCTGCGGGTCGCCGCCCGCGAGATTGAAGAAGACGAGATAGGTCGGCGCATTGTCGAGAAACGAGGAGAGAATGCCCGTCAGCCAGAAGTACCAGACATTGTTCGGCTGGCCGGCGTCGTCGGTGACGAGCGCGACAAGCGGCGCCAGCGCGCCGTCGGAGCCTGCGCGCAGAATTGCAATCGCCGGAATGATGGTCACGAAAATGCCGGCGAATAGTTTGGCGACTTCCGCGATCGGCCCCCAGTCGAAGCCGTTGCGCTCGTGAAGTTCCGTCGGGGTGATCCAGATCGACAGGCCGGCGATGGCGACCAGCAATACGTCGCGCACGATCGACTGTAGCGCGACTTCGGTGCCGAAGACGTTGAACGTGACGCCCGGATTCCAGTACGCGCTCAGCAGGATCGCGCCGATGATGCCGAGCAGCAAAGGAAAATTCTGCTTGCCCAGAATGCCGACGCGGTCGGTGTCGGGCGTCGGGTCTTTCGGATGCGGCAGATTCTCTTCCTTCGCGTAGAACCAGCAGTCGAGGAGATAGAATACGACGAGCAGGATGCCGGCGACGAGCAGCGTCTTCGCAAGCAGATTGGTCGTCGTCCAGAAAAAATCGACGCCCTTGAGAAAGCCGAGGAAGAGCGGCGGATCGCCGAGCGGCGTCAGCGAGCCGCCAATATTCGATACGAGGAAGATGAAGAACACGACCGTGTGGACATTGTAACGCCGGTCGTCGTTGGCGCGCAGCAGCGGCCGGATCAGCACCATCGACGCGCCGGTGGTGCCGACCCAGCTCGCGATGAAGGTGCCGATGCCGAGGATCGCCGTGTTCACACCGGGAGAGCCATGCAGGTTGCCGGTGATGAGAATACCGCCCGCGACCGTGAACAGTGCAAACAGCAGGATGATGAAGGGGATGTATTCGAGCAGCGCCGTATGCACGACCTCGGCGCCGGCTGTGGCCGGTCCGTAAACGATCGCGAACGGAAGGATGAAGGCGAGCGCCCAGAACAGCGACACCTTGCCGAAATGGTGGTGCCAGAATTTCGGCGCGGCAAGGGGAAAGATCGCAATCGACAGCAGGATGCCCGCGAACGGCGCGATCCAGATCAGCGAAAGCCGGCTGCCATCGAACGGTTCGGCCGCCAAGGCAGGACCGCTTCCCGCAAGCAGTGCAAGAACGATGAATGCGGCGATGCGAGCCATTGCCCCCTCCGGCTTTCCCCGCCGCGTGCGTAGCAATCAGGGCCGGGGGAGGCAACCGCGCTCGTGGCGGATGGCCAGCATGTGAGCAGTCGCTACTATGCGAGCGCCAACTCTCGCAGTGAGAAGCTCATGACCGCGCCCGTCTATCATCCGCTTGACTTCCTGCCCGCTGACGAAGCTCACATGCGCCGCCGTGCGGCCGAGTTTCGCGCGCTCATGCAGCGCCGCCGCACCGTGCGCGATTTCTCAAGCCGTCCGGTGCCGCGCGAAGTGATCGAGGACGCGGTGATGACCGCGGCCGGCGCGCCGTCCGGCGCCAACCAGCAGCCCTGGACTTTCGTGTGTATTTCCGATCCCGCCGTGAAAGCAAAAATCCGCACCGCGGCCGAGGAAGAAGAGCGCACGTTCTATGAGGGCCGCGCGGGTAAGGAGTGGCTCGCGGCGCTCGAACATCTCGGCACCGACTGGCGGAAGCCGTTCCTCGAAACCGCGCCGTGGCTGATTGCTTGTTTTGGCCAGCGCTATGGCGTCGCGTCGGACGGGAAACACATCAAGCATTACTATGTGCCGGAGTCGGTCGGCATCGCCATGGGCTTTCTCATCGCCGCGCTTCACAACGCCGGGCTCGCGACGCTCACCCACACGCCGTCGCCGATGGGATTTTTGAACGAGGTCTGCGGCCGTCCGGCGAATGAAAAGCCTTATGTGCTGCTTGTCGCGGGCCATCCGGCGGAAGGCTGCACGGTTCCGCGGATTGAGAAGAAAGCACTCGAAGACGTGAGCGTGTGGATTTAAGATTTGTCATTCCGGGACGCCGCGAAGCGGCGGGCCTGGAATCCATGAACGCCGACTAAGAGCTTTAGCGCCGTGGTTATGGATTCCGGGCTCGCGCCTTCGGCGCGCCCCGGAATGACTCAGTGCGCCTCTTCCCAGTTGTCGGCGGCTTTTGCGTCGACATGGAGCGGCACAGAGAGCGAGACCGCGGGAAGCGGTGCGTCGGTCATCACTTTCGTCACGAGCGGCAGCGTCTTGGCGACTTCCTTCTCCGGCACCTCGAACACGAGTTCGTCATGCACCTGTAAGAGCATGCGCGCCGAAAGCTTTGCGGCGGCGAGCGCATCTTCCATGCGGATCATGGCGCGGCGGATGATGTCGGCGGCCGTCCCCTGCAGCCGCGCGTTGATCGCGGCGCGCTCGTTGAAGCTGCGCACCGACGGATTGCCGTCGGTGATGCCGGGGTAATGACACTTGCGGCCAAAGAGCGTCGTCACATAGCCCTGCCGCTTCGCCATGGCTTTCGTGTCGTCCATGTAGTCGCGGATGCCGGGGAAGCGCTCGAAATATTTCCTGATGTAGGCGCCAGCTTCCTCACGCGGGATCGAAAGCTGGTTCGCGAGGCCGAAGGCCGAGATGCCGTAGATGATGCCGAAATTGATCGCCTTGGCGCGGCGGCGCACGTCCGCCGGCATTCCCTTGATCGGCACGTCGAACATTTCGCTCGCGGTCATGGCGTGAATATCGAGCCCGTCGCGGAAGGCCTGCTTCAGCGTCGGGATGTCCGCGATTTCCGCGAGCAGCCGCAGTTCAATTTGCGAGTAATCCGCCGAGACGAGCTTGAAGCCTGGCTCTGCGATGAACGCGCGGCGAATCTTGCGCCCTTCCTCGGTGCGGATCGGGATGTTCTGGAGGTTCGGATCGGAGGATGAAAGGCGGCCTGTGGGCGTGGCGGCGAGCGCGTAGGACGTATGGACACGCTTCGTCTCGGGGTTGACGTAGTTCGGCAATGAATCGGTGTAGGTCGAGCGCAGCTTCGTGAGCTGGCGCCATCCGAGAATCCGCTGCGGCAATTCATGGCCTTCCTCCGCGAGTTCCTCGAGCACGTTGGCCCGCGTCGACCACGCGCCGGTCGCGGTCTTGGTGCCGCCCGGCAGGTTCATCTTGCCGAACAGGATGTCGCCGAGTTGCTTGGCGCTGCCCGGATTGAAATCGGCCCCGGCGATCTTGTTGATGTCGTCTTCAAGGCGAACGATGGTCTGGCCGAACTCCGTCGACAGCCGCGACAGGATCGCGCGGTCGATGGCAATGCCGCGCCGTTCCATGCGCGCGAGCGTCGCGATCATCGGCCGTTCCAGCGTTTCATAGACGGCGGTCATTCCCTCGGCGGCCAGCCGTGCCTTGAAGACCCGCCACAGCCGCAGCGTCACGTCGGCGTCTTCCGCCGCGTAGATCGTCGCCTTGTCGATGGCGACGCGCGCGAAGCCGACATGCATGCGGCCTTTCCCGGCCACTTCTTCGTACGCGATGCAGGTGTGATTGAGATGCGCTTTCGCCAGCTCGTTCATGCCGTGGCCGTTGCGGCCGGAGTCGAGCGCGTAGGACATCAGCATCGCGTCGTCATAGGGCGCGATCTCGATGCCGTGCCGCGCGAGCACGAGCCAGTCGAATTTCAGGTTCTGTCCGACCTTCAGGACGCCGCGGTCCTCCATCACCGGCTTGAGCCGGGCGATGGCCTCGCGCACGGGAATCTGGCCGGGCAGGAGGCCCTCATCGAACAGGCCGGCGCCGTCGCCGGTGTGGGCGAGCGGCACATAGGCGGCTTCGTTCGGCGCCAGCGCGAGCGAGAAGCCGACCAGATCGCTCTGCATCGGGTCGAGCGACGAGGTCTCGGTGTCGATCGCGACCACGCCGCTTTCGCGCGCGCGCGCCAGCCAGGAGTCGAGCACCTTGAGATCGGTGATCTTGACGTAGCGGTCGCGACCGCATGCCGTCGCCTTCGCCTCCGCCGCGGTCTTGGCGGCGAAGGTGGTGGGGGTCATTTCCTCTTTCCCTCCCCCCTTGTGGGGGAGGGTGGCCGGCGAAGCCGACCGGGTGGGGGATGACTTCGCACTCGGTCCCTCTTTCACCGCGGGATCGATTCCCGCTGCCAAAAGGTCCGCGCCCGCACCGCCCGCCGCGAGCCGCGCGTCGGGCATGATCTCGTTCGCATCGACGCCGCAGGCTTCTGCCACGCGCTTGGTGAGCGACGTGAATTCCATCGCCTTCAGGAACGCGATCAGCTCCTTCGGCTCGATCGTATTGCCGGTGATGAAATCGCCAAGCCGCACCGGCACCGGCACATTTTCGTCGAGCAGCACGAGCTTCTTGGAGATGCGCGCCTGCTCCGCGAATTCGATCAGCGATTGCCGCCGCTTCTCTTGCTTGATCTCGCTTGCACGCGCGAGCAGCGTTTCAAGATCGCCATATTCGTTGATGAGCTGCGCCGCCGTCTTGATGCCGATGCCCGGAACGCCCGGCACGTTGTCGGTGGAGTCGCCCGCAAGCGACTGCACTTCCGCGACCTTCTCCGGCCCGACGCCGAATTTCTCCTGCACTTCGGCGGGTCCGATCCAGCGCTCGCGGCCCGGCATTGGGTCGTACATCTTGATGCCGGGGCGGATGAGCTGCATCAGGTCCTTGTCGCCCGCGACAATCGTCACGTCGCATCCGCCTTCGACCGCCTCGCGCGCATAGGTCGCGATCAGGTCGTCGGCTTCAAAGCGCGGCAATTCGATCGGCAGCAGGCCGAACGCCTTCACCACCTCGCGCATGAGCGGAAACTGCGGGATCAGGTCGTCCGGCGGATCGTCGCGATTGCCCTTGTAGTCGGAATAGATTTCGTTGCGGAAACCGTCGCCCGCCGCGTCGAACACGACCGCGACATGCGTCGGCTTCACGCCGTCGATGCCCTCGCGCAGAAGCTTCCACAGCATGTTCGAGAACGTCATCACCGCGCCGACCGGCAGGCCGTCGGAGCGCGTGAAGGCGCGGCCGCGCGACTGCGCGGCTTTGAACATCGCGAAATAGGCGCGGAAAATGTAGGACGAGCCGTCGATCAGGAAGATGTGGCCGTTGCTCTTGCCGCCCTTGTTAGGTGCGGCTTTGGCGGGCGCGGGCTTGGCCGGCGCGGCGGGTTTGGGCGCGACCTTTGGCGCCTCGGACTTCGCCGGTTTCGCGGGCTTGGATTTCGCTTTCGGGGGCATGGCGCGCACGATGCCCCAGGCGCGCCGCCCGTTACAAGCACTTCTCTTCACCTCTCCCCGCTTGCGGGGAGAGGTCGCCGCGCTTTAGCGCGGCGGGTGAGGGGGCGTCGATGCAAATCTGGGCGGCATTGCCCCTCACCCGGCTCCGCCGGTTGCAGCACCGTTCGGCGCGGGCGGTCGATATAGAAGAAGAGCGGGCGCTTGAAGAGGAAGTCGAGGCGCGTGCCCGCCACGAGCCAGCGCAAGACGAGCGGCGCGACGACGCCGCCCGCCGTCACCAGCAGCGCGATGGTCCCGATGTCGGTGATGATCCCGGTCTTCAGCAGCACGATGCGCGTGACCGCCATCGGCAGGAAGAAGGCGAGATAGACCGCGATTGAATGCTCGCCAGCGTGCCGGAGAAGGTCGAGGACGTTGGCGCGTGCAAGCAGTGCTGCAACCGTCACAATCGCCATCGCGCCCGCGAAGCCAAGCACGAGCGATACGCCCGGCAGTTCCGCGTAGCCGCCGAAGACAAGCGCACCGTTGACGAGCGCCCAGACGGGGAGCGCCACGAGCGCCCATGCCGGACGGTCCCGTGCGGTTTCCGCGAGCGTGAATACATACGACGCGAGCCAGTAGCCCGCGAAGAAATAGACGAAGCGCGCCGCGAATTCGTCCACCATGATCCAGCCGGTGTGGATGCGGAGCGATTCAAGGATTGCGGCGGCGATGAAGATGACGAGCGGCGGCAACGCGCGCGTGAGCTTCGTCATGACGAAGAACACGGGCAAGAGATAGATGAACCACAGCGTGCCGAACGGCTCGACAAACGCGAGCGCATATTCGCGTGCGACGCCCGCCGCCCCCATCTCGGCCGCGAAGCCCGGCGCCTTGAACGCGAACTGAATCGTCACCCACAGGACGTAGAAATAAAGAAAGTGCATGACCTTGCGGTCGAGATAACGCAGCCAGTCGCGGTCGATGACGCGCGCGAGAAACAGGCCCGCGATCAGGAAGAAGTCCGGCATCCGGAACGGCTTCGCGAAGGTGACCGCATAATGCATCCAGCCTTCCGCACCGGCGGCGGCTTCCACGCCGAGCGTCGAATGCATCATGACCACCATCACGATGCAGATGCCCTTGGCGTAATCGACCCAGTCGATGCGGGGCACTGAAGCGCTGACCATGCTTGTCTCCGGGCGCGTCCCGTTTCGGGATCGCTGCCGTCCTTGCCGTCCGTGTCGCAAGCGCCATGCCGCTTTGACCGGCGGGAACCGGCCCGCTATGCCGCGCGGGCTCCTCTAGGACTGTTCAAGCACGGGACGATGACCAATCCGTTGCGCGATCCATTGCCGGTTGACGAAGCCTTACCGGCATTGCGGAAAGCCCTTGCTGCGGGCCGTTCCGCCGTGCTCGTGGCGCCGCCGGGTGCGGGCAAGACGACGCGTGTGCCGCTCGCGCTGCTCGATGAGCCCTGGCTCGCGGGCGGAAAAATTTTGGTGCTGGAGCCGCGCCGCATCGCGGCCCGCGCGGCGGCCGCGCGCATGGCCTCGCAGCTTGGCGGCCAAGTCGGCGGCACGGTCGGCCTGCGCATCCGCTTCGGCTCGAAAGTGTCGAAGCAGACGCGCATCGAGGTCGTGACGGAAGGCGTGTTCACGCGCCTCGTGCTCGACGATCCCGAACTTAAAGGGGTCGCCGCCGTTCTGTTCGACGAATTTCACGAGCGTTCGCTCGACGCGGACCTTGGTCTGGCGCTCGCACTCGACGCGCAGCGCGGGTTGCGTGAAGACCTGCGCATTCTCGTGATGTCGGCGACGCTCGACGGCGCGCGGGTTGCGAACATTCTCGGCGACGTGCCCGTGATCGAGAGCAAGGGCCGCGCCTTTGATGTAACCACACGCTATCTCGGTCGCGACGCGCGCGAGCGCATCGAGCCGCAGATGGCGAAGGCGATCTCGCGCGCGCTCGACGACGAACAGGGCTCGGTGCTTGCGTTCCTGCCGGGCGCCGCCGAAATCCGCCGCACCGCCGAGCGGCTCGCCGAGTCCGTGCGCGACCCCTCTGTCGACATCGTGCAGCTATACGGCGCACTCGACGCCGAGACGCAGGACCGCGCGATCAGTCCCGCGCCCGCCGGCCGCCGCAAGGTCGTGCTGGCGACCTCGATTGCCGAAACGTCACTGACGATTGAAGGCGTGCGCATCGTGATCGACTCCGGCCTCTCGCGCGTGCCGCGCTACGAGCCTGCCGTCGGTCTGACGCGCTTGGAGACCGTGCGGGTGTCACGCGCCTCCGCCGACCAGCGCCGCGGCCGCGCCGGCCGCACCGAGCCCGGCGTGTGTTATCGGCTGTGGGACGAGCCCGAGACGATCAGCCTTGCGCCCTTCACGACGCCTGAAATTCTGTCGTCCGACCTCGCCGGTCTCGTGCTCGATCTCGCGGTCTGGGGCGTGACCGACCCGTTCTCTTTATCATGGCTCGATCTGCCGCCTGCCGCCGCGCTCAGCGAGGCGCGGACGTTGCTGCGCGAGCTGGACGCCATCGACGCTGAAAGCCGCGCCACACGTAAGGGCAGCCGCCTTGCGCGCCTGCCGCTGCCGCCGCGTCTTGCCGCCATGATTGTATCGGCGGCAGAAGAAGACGAGGCATGGCTCGCGGCGGAGATCGCTGCCGTTGTGTCCGAGCGCGGCCTGGGCGGCGATGACATCGATCTTTCGCACCGGATCGACAACTTCCGCCGCGATCGTTCCCGCCGCGCCTCTGAGGCGCGCGACCTTGCGCGCCGCTGGGCGGAGGAAGCGGGTGGAAAGATGCGCGAGAGCAAACCCGCGCAGGCGGGCAACCTGCTCGCGCTGGCGTTTCCCGACCGCGTCGCCAAGGCGCGGGCCGGCAAGCCGGGTGAATTTCTGCTCGAGAACGGGCGCGGCGCCAGGCTCGATGCGGCGAACTCACTGGCGCGCGAGAAATTTCTGGCGGTCGCGGAGTTGGCAGGTATCGCCGCCGAGGCGCGCATTCTGCTCGCCGCAAAGATCGGCGAGCAGGAAATCGAGCGCCGTTTCGCCTCGCATGTCTTTTCGGGAGAAGAAGCGGCCTTCGATGAGAAGTCCGCGTCGCTGCGTGGACGTGCCGTGCGCCGTCTCGGCGCGATCGTGCTTGCCGAACGCCCGCTTCAGTTCAAGGCCGACGAGCAATCCGCCGTCGCGTTGGCCGAAGGAATCGCCCGCCTCGGGTTTCACCGCCTGCCGTGGAGCGCTGAGCAGCGCCGCACGCTCGACCGCGTCCGCTTCATGCGCCGCCACGAGGGCGACGCATGGCCCGAGCTCTCGGACGAAACGCTGAGTGTAAATGTGAGCGAATGGCTCGCACCCTCGCTCGCAGGCCGCACGTCGCTGGCGCAGATTTCCGCCGACGATCTCGCCGGCGCGTTGCGCGCGCTCGTCCCGCACGACCTGAACCGCCGGCTCGAAAAGGAAATGCCGTCGCATTTCACCGCGCCGACGGGCTCTCGTCTGCCGATCGACTATGACGCCGAAGGCGGCCCGACCGTCACCGTGCGCGTGCAGGAATTGTTCGGCCTCGACACGCATCCTTCCGTCGCCGGTGGCCGCCTGCCGCTGACGCTCGCGCTGACCTCACCTGCCGGTCGTCCCATTCAGGTGACGAAGGACCTGCCTGCCTTCTGGCGCGGCTCCTGGGCGGACGTGCGCCGCGACATGCGCGGCCGCTACCCGAAGCACCCTTGGCCGGAAGACCCGCGCGCGGCATTGCCCACCCGCCGGGCGAAGCCAAGAGGCACTTAAGCCTGTCATTCCGGGACGGCGCGTTAGCGCCGGACCCGGAATCCATGAACACCGAGGCATCGATGAGTACCGTGGTCATGGATTCCGGGCTCGCGCCTTCGGCGCGCCCCGGAATGACGGCTATTTGGATGTCGTCATACAATCTTTATTTGCCACACCTGTGCGTCTTGCTCCGCATTTACTGCGGGTTATCCGTGCCCGGGGCATCCTCGCCCCATGCTCAAGGCCGTTCTCCTGCTGGCAGGTCTGATGTTCGCGGTCGCGGCGATCGCGCCCGACATGCTGACGCGCGCGACCCAAACCGCCGCGTCCGGCAAGATCGAGGAGCCCGTGCTCGCCAACGCCCAGCCCGATCACGGCGGGCTTGTCCGGCTGAATGCCGACCGCAGCGGCCATTATCAAACCGAAGCCGAGATCAACAGCCGCATGGTGCCGGTGCTCGTCGATACCGGCGCCACGCTGATCGCGCTCCGCTATGAGGACGCGCGCTCCATGGGCCTCGTTACCTCGGCCGACAAATTCGACGTGCGTGTGCGCACCGCCAACGGCGAAGGCCGCGCGAAGCGCGTCACGTTGCGTTCGGTCACGGTTGGCACCATCACCGTCCGCGACGTCGAGGCGCTGGTCACCGAGCAAGGCGCGCTCGCAACCAATCTGCTCGGTATGAGTTTCCTGAAGCGCCTCGCCCGCTTCGAGGTCCAGCGCGGCCAGCTCGTGCTGGAGCGATAAAATCCACGACCCGGGATCGCTTTCCACGATTCTGAGGACGGTCCCGGATAACGCGCTGTCGCGCGTTTCCGGGACGACGAGTACAAAGTTGACCCGTTTCCGTGCTAAGCCGCTCTCCCGTTCCTGCGCCGGATTATTCGATGTTTCCCCCGCCCAAAGCCGCGATTCCGCAGAACACATTTGCGTTCGAGACCGAGCCGCTCGTGAAGCCCACCGGCTTTCGCGAGTACGATGCGCGCTGGTTGTTCGGTCAGGAACTGAACCTGATGGGCGTGCAGGCGCTCGGCCTTGGGCTCGGCACGCTGATCCGCGAACTGGGCGTGCAACCCGAGATCGTCGTCGCGCACGATTTCCGCTCCTATTCCGCGTCGATCAAGATGGCGCTTGTGAACGGCCTGATCACATCCGGCATGCGCGTGCATGACATCGGCATGGGTGTCACGCCCATGGCCTATTTCGCGCAGTTTGCGCTTGATGTGCCCTGCGTCGCCATGATTACGGCTTCGCACAATGAGAACGGCTGGACCGGCGTGAAGATGGGCGCGGCGCGCCCGCTCACCTTCGGACCCGACGAGATGAGCCGGCTCAAAGAAATTGTGCTGGGCGCGGCCTTCGATCCTCGTCCCGGCGGCGCTTACGAATACGTTCAGCATTTCGCCGAACGCTATATGGCCGACCTCGCCAACCGGCCGAAGATCAAGCGCAAGCTCAAGGTCGTGGCCGCCTGCGGCAATGGCACGGCCGGCGCCTTTTCGCCCAAGGTGCTTGAGCGCGCCGGCTGCGAGGTCGTGCCGCTCGACTGCGAGCTCGACTGGACCTTTCCGAACTACAATCCGAACACCGAAGACCTGAAGATGCTGCACGCGCTGCGCGACGAAGTGCTGCGCACCAAGGCCGATGTCGGCCTCGCCTTCGACGGCGACGGCGACCGTTGCGGCGTCGTGGACGACGAAGGCGAAGAGATTTTTGCCGACAAGGTGGGCGTGATGCTCGCGCGCGACCTCTCTGCGCTCCACGGCGGCGGCACGTTCGTGGTCGACGTGAAATCGACCGGGCTCTTCCTCACCGACCCGGTGCTGAAGGGAAACGGCGCCAAGGCCGATTACTGGAAGACCGGCCACTCCTATATCAAGCGCCGTGTGGCGGAGCTTGGGGCGCTCGCGGGCTTCGAGAAATCCGGCCACTTCTTCTTTAATGCGCCGGTCGGCCGCGGCTATGACGACGGCCTGATCTCGGCCCTCGCCGTCTGCGATATGCTCGACCGCAATCCCGGAAAGAAAATGTCGGACCTGCGCAAGGCATTGCCGCGCACCTGGGGCTCACCCACGATGTCGCCGCATTGCGACGACGAGAAGAAGTACGGAATCGTCGAGAAGGTCGTTCGCCACTTCGAAGCGGCGCAGAAGAAGAGCGAGAAGGTTGCCGGCCAGCCGATCCGCGATCTGGTGACGGTCAATGGCGTGCGCGTGACCGTCGAGGACGGCACCTGGGGCCTCATGCGCGCCTCATCGAACAAGCCCGAGCTGGTGGTCGTGGTGGAAAGCCCGGTGAGCGAAGCGCGCATGCGCGAAATGTTTGCGGCCGTGGACGCGGTGCTCCGCGCTCATCCCGAAGTCGGTGAATATAACCAGAAGATCTGAGCGAGATCGTCCCGACCCGTCAGGTCTGGGGGCAGCCGACCGCGGGCTGTCCGCTCTTCACGCGCTCGATGCAGTTCGTGAGCCGCGGACGCAGGTAGAGCTTGTCCTTCAGGTCGATCGAGCCCGACATCACATAGCCGATCGTCGGCGTGTATTTGTATTCGGCCTCGGCCCAAAGCAGCGAAGTCTTCTCGAACTGGTTCAACCCGTCCGGCAGCGTGACAGTGTCTCCGGGGCTGCGGGGCGTTGCGCCGTTGTGCGCCGCGCCCCACACAACCGAAGCATTGCCGTCGGCGTCGATCCAGATGTTCGAGATTTTCATCTTGAGGGGGCCGGCCGCATAGGGCGCGAGCACGGTCGTCGTCGCCGCGAAGATGGCGGTGAGATCGGCGTCCGAAATGCTCGTGTCCTGCGAGATCAGGTCGGCGATGGTGCGCGTGGCGATCGTGACCTTGCGCTTGATCGTGATGCCCTGCGTGACTTCCTGACCGCCGATAAACAGGGTGAGCATGATCGGCAGGATCAGCGCGAACTCGACCGCCGAGACGCCGCGCCGTTCGCGGACGAATCGGCGGATCGCTTGCAGAATTCCGTTGTGGCGCGCGCGCATCGTCAGTTGCTCCGGTACGGCTCGTTGCGGAAGGACGCGGTCGCCATCAGAAGCCGTTTGCCGTTCGCCAAAGTCGAAAGATTGAACCCGAAGTCGCGCACGAAGATCGGCCATTCATAGGCGACGCGCACGATGACAATGTCGCCTTGCACGCCGGGCTCGTATCCGAAGTCGTTCACGTTAAGCTCGTTGTTCTTGACCGGCTGCGGAATTTGGGCCGCGGAGAACGTGCTGTATTTTTTGACGTCGATATAGACGGCCTCGCAATTGAAGAGCGCGTGAAGCCGGCCGCAGACATCCGCCTTGAAAGCCACGACGTCCATTTTCGAGTTCTGGACTTCGCCGGTCATGATGCGCCGCGCGGAATCCGCCGTTGCCGTCTCCAGCACCTGGCCCGCGAGGAACACCAGCCCGATCTCGATGATGGCGAACATGATCGCAAGAAAGGGGAAGATAACGATCGAGAATTCGATGACCGTGGCGCCATCGCGATTTCGGCCGAACCGTCGCGTCTGCCGCAGCATGGCGCGGCCCGGACGGCGGTCCGGGCCAAATAGACGGACGATGTGATTGCTCATGCGGCGCAGCTCCCGGCTCGCTCGCCTGCAGATGTAGAGGATACGGTTTGACGAATGGTTGCCGGTCCTCGCCGCGCGCATCCGTCCGGCTTTACGGCTCGTAAACCCTGAAGCCGCTCACTTCGAGGGAGCAATCGCCTGGCCGGCCGCGAAGCTGTTGCGCGACTGGACCTGGCCGACGGCGGATTCGAAGAAGTCGGGGTTATCGCCGAGCATCACCGAATGCTCGCAGCGCGGTGCGCAGCTCCAGGTTTCGCGCTTGGCGCCGCGCCAGACGGTTAACGTTTCCTGCTTCGGCGCGGAGACCGTGACCTGGTGCTCGCTCAGCACGTTTCCGCGCTGATCGAGGGCGATGACGTTGGTGGTACCGAAGCTTTTGCCGGTGACGACGAGAAGACCGCCGGATTGCAGTGTGCCGTCGGCGACAGCAGGATTGCCGATGATCAGCGTGCTTACCTGGCCGGGGAGGCGAATGATCTGCGCCTGGTCGAGCAGGATCTGCAACTCCCTGGCAGGTTCGGCTGCCGCGGCGATCGCTGCAATCGTTGAAAGGCTGATGGCGACGACGGAGACGGCGCGCTTGAGCGATACACCCACGAAATTCATCCTCGCGCTTGACGCTGACTGTGGCTCTATCCGAGCCGCGTGTGTTGAGCGGACTTTCCCGGAAAATGGTGAACGAACTGCAAACGACGGCCTCCCCAAGGCATTGATTCCGCATGGTTTCGGCCTTCTGACTTCGGAAGCGAAATTTGGATTTAACCGCCGCTCAACCCGGTGTGCCGTAGGGTCAGATCCAACGGCCGGGCCGGCGGCGCACGCGGCTCGGATCGTTTCGGAGAGCAGATTATGTCGATGGTTGCCCGCTTTCTCGCGGATGAGTCCGGCGTTTCTTCGGTCAAATACGGTCTCGTAGTCGCCAGCATCTCGCTCGCCCTTGTGGTCGTGCTGCAGGGGGTAGGGGGCAAGGTCCGGGACGCCCTGGCAGCGACCGAGTCGGTTCCCTCCGACAGCAGCCGAGATCGATAAAATTGTAGCGATCCGATAAAGCCGATCCTAAATCGGGGTCTATATTGGTTCTCCCTGCGGCCGGACAAAAAGCACCCCGGTCGAACGTAGGGAGAAGTCGAATGATCTTGCGCAAGTTCCTTCGCGACGAGTCCGGTGCGACGGCCATCGAATACGGCCTGATCGCTGCTTGCATCTCGGTCGCTATCATCGTGGTCGCCGGCCAGGTCGGCACCTCGCTCTTCAATACTTTCACTTCGATCGACAACGCGCTGAACTAAGTCGCCTGGCGACTTTACGTCAAAAGGCCCCGCCGCAACGCGGGGCCTTCTTGCGTTTGGGATGCTGCGAGCGGTTCAGAGTTTGCTCAGAAAGCTGCACTAGAACCGGCTGACGTCTGACGAAGGCTGTTCCGCCCATGCTGCTCGATCTGCTCGTCCTTGGCTTGTTTCCCGGCGCCATGGCGTTTGCTGCGGCGAGCGATCTGCTGACCATGAAGATCTCGAACCGCCTCTCGCTCGGTCTTGCGGTGGCGTTCTTTCCGGTAGCGTTCCTGATTGGAATGCCGCTGGCCGACATCGGCTACCACGTCGCGGCAAGCGCCTTGGTGCTGGTGGTCTGCTTCAGCTTCTTCGCGATGGGCTGGATCGGCGGCGGCGATGCCAAGCTCGCGGCCGCGACCGCCTTGTGGCTCGGCTTCGCGTATCTGACGCAGTACCTGTTTCTGGCTGCAATCCTCGGCGGCGTGCTGACACTCACCCTGCTCATGCTGCGCCGTTACCCGCTGCCGCTATCGCTCGTTGGCACGCGCTGGATCGAGCGGTTGCACGCGCCGGGCACCGGCGTGCCTTACGGGATTGCGCTCGCCGCTGCGGCTCTGCTCGTTTATCCGAAAACGCAGTTCATCCAGGCGGCGTTCGGCTGAGCAATTCGCCTGCGCGCAGGCCATTAAACTCGCATACGTCTCATTAACCATAATTTGACGTTTGGCTGCTGCAATCCGGCCTGAAAGCCGGATCTGCCGCCCCGATTCTATTGGGAAAGTTCAGCGTATGAAAGCCGCTCGCATCGTCGTCCTTGGCATCGCCCTCGTCGCTGGCGGCGCCGCTTACATGCTCTCGCGCGCGCCCGCGCCGCAACAGGCAAAGGCGCCTGCGCCGGTCGCCGCGGACACAGTCGATGTGCTGGTCGCCAAGACCAACATCGATGTCGGTCGCGCTGTGGCCCCCGACAACCTCGCATGGCAGCCCTGGCCCGTGAAAGCGGCCGGCCCGCTTTATATCAAGCGCACCGATCGCCCCAACGCGCTCGATGAGATGAATGGTTCGGTCGCCCGCGCTCCCTTCGTGGCCGGCGAACCGATCCGCGAGCAGAAACTCGTGAAGGCAAACGGCTCCGGATACATGTCCGCGATTTTGCCCGCGGGCATGCGCGCGATCTCGACGGAAATTTCCGCCGAGACCGGCGCCGGCGGATTCATTCTGCCGAACGACTATGTCGACGTGATCCTGACGCGCGAAGGAACTCCCGGCTTCGTGAGCGAAACGATCCTGCGCAACGTGCGTGTCCTCGCCATCGATCAGACGGTGCAGGAGAAGGACGGCCAGAAGGTCGTCGTCGGCCGCACGGCGACGCTCGAATTGTCGCCGCGTCAGACCGAAACGCTCGCCGTGTCGCGGCGGCGCGGGGCGCTCTCGCTCGCCTTGCGCAGTCTCGCCGACGCGCGCCCCGCCAAGGGCGGCGAGCAGGAGGAAGAATCCGGATCGAGCAGCGTGAATTTCATTCGTTACGGCGTCAATTCAATTCAAACCGCCCGCTAATCGCTTATCCCGCAGAGGCCTCTCGATGTCCGGCTCCCTTGCCACGCTCGCCCGAATCCCGGCGGTCTTCGCGCTGCTTGCGCTGCTCTGCGGGCTTGCACCGCAGCCTGCGGCCGCGAGCGAGATGACCACTACGCGTTCGGGTGCGCACGGCGCACACGGTTCGCGCTTCCTCGCGCTCGGGATCGGCCGCTCGACCGTGGTCGATCTGCCGCGCGACGCGAAGGATGTGCTCGTCGCCAATCCGGCAATCGCAAACGCCGTCGTGCGCTCCGCACGGCGCGCTTATCTGATCGGTGTCGCGCCGGGTCAGACCAACGTCATCTTCTTCGACGCCGACGGTAACCAGATGGCGGCCTATGACATCGAGGTCGGCCGCGATGCGTCGGGCGTGCGCGAAGCCTTGCGCCGCGTGATGCCGAATTCTTCCATTAAGGTGGACGCGGTCAATGACAGCGTCGTGCTCTCGGGCGAAGTGGCCAATGCCGCTCAGGCGCAACACGCCGTCGATGCCGCGACGCGCCTGGTCGGTGACGCGGCCAAGGTCGTGAACGGGCTGACGATCCGCGGCGCCGAGCAGGTCATGCTCAAGGTCGTCGTCGCCGAAGTTCAGCGCAACATCCTGAAGCAACTTGGACTGAACATGTCCGGAGCCGTCGGAATCGGATCGTCGGTGGTGAATTTCAACACGGACAATCCGTTTTCGGTTCAGAACCAGTCGCTTTCGGGAACAGTGTTCAACCCGACCTTCGCCAGCAGCGATACCATGCTCGACCGGGTGTCCGGCGAGATCATTCCGCGCTTTTCGATCGACGCGCAGCTCCGCGCGCTGGAGCAGTCGGGCGTGCTGCGCACGCTCGCCGAACCCAACCTGACGGCAATCTCCGGCGAGCCCGCGAAATTTCTGGCGGGCGGCGAGTTTCCGGTACCTGCCGGCCAGTCGTGCGATCCGAACGGCGGCTGTCAGATCCAGGTCGAGTTCAAGGAGTTCGGCATCAGCCTCGATTTCACGCCCATCGTTTTGTCCGAAGGCCGGATCAGCCTGAAAGTCGCGACCGAGGTGAGCGAATTGTCTTCCGAAGGCGCCATTCGCCTGACCAGCATCAATATTCCGTCGCTCAAGGTGCGCCGCGCCAGCTCGACGGTCGAACTTCCATCGGGCGGGTCGCTCGTCCTCGCCGGCTTGTTGCAGGAGCAGACCCGCCAGAACATCAACGGCGTGCCGGGCCTCATGAACATTCCGATCCTGGGCACGCTTTTCCGCAGCCGCGATTATCAGGCCGGACAGACCGAGCTGATGATCATGGTCACGCCTTACGCGGTGCGCCCAACATCGGCCCGCAAGATCGCACGGCCCGACGACGGCTTCGCAAACGCCGACGATCCTTCGACCATTCTGCTTGGCCGGCTGAACCGCATCTATGGCGGCCGCGCCGAAATGCCGAAGCGCGCCTATCACGGCAGCTACGGTTTCATCATCGATTGAGGCGCTGAGGAGCGAGCATGTTGAAGTCTTTCGAGTTACTCCCCGGCCGCCGCGTGCTGCCCGCCGTCGTGCTCGCCGCAACGGTGCTGGCCGTCGCCGCCTGCAACAAGACGCCGCAATACCATGTGACGGGCTCCATCCCGAACGACTACCGCGAGCGTCATCCCATCCGCCTGACCGAAAACGAACATACGGTGCACTTGCTGGTTGGCACCGGCACCGGCGTCCTCACCGCCGAGCAGCGCGCGCAGGTCGCCTCGATGGCCAGCACCTGGCGCCGCGAAGGGACGGGGCATCTCCTGATCGAGACTCCGAAAGGCACCGCGAACTCGCGCACGGCGGCCCATGCGGCTCGCGAAGCGCACAGCATCCTGCGCGGTTCGGGTGTGCCGCCTCGCGCGATCATCGCCAAAAGCTACGACGCCGAACCGAGTGCGCTCGGCCCCGTGCGTCTTGGTTATGCGAGGATCGAGGCGGAGGCGGGTCCGTGCGGCCTGTGGCCGGAGGATCTCGGCGCCTCGCTCAATCCGAGCCTCACCCCCATGCATCCGAACGTCGCGAACCAGCCCTATTACAATTTCGGCTGCTCGACGCAGCAGAATCTGGCGGCCATGGTCGAATACCCCGAAGACCTCGTGCAGCCGCGCACCAGCACACCGCCTTACGCGGCGCGTCGGCAGGCGGTCATGGAGAAATATCGCAAGGGCGAAAATCCGTCCGGCATCTATGAAACCAAGGAAGCTCAGGCGAGCGAAGTGTCACAATGACGAAGTTCGCACTCGCACGTGACGCGGAGCTTGCCGGCGATACCGGCGAGCCGCATATCGCGCCGGTCCCACGCATCTCGATCCAAGCCTTCTGCGAGACGCCAGATCTGGCGCATGCGGTGCAGGCGGCGTCCGGCGACCGACGAATGGCCAAGGCGCATGTGAAAGTCCAGATGGGCGGCCTGGCCGGCGCGATCGATACCTATCGCGGTTCGGCCACGCCGAACGTCATCATGATCGAGCATAACGGCGACGGAAACGAACTTCTCGCCGGCCTCGACAAGCTCTCCGAAGTCTGTGACGCGGGCACCAGGGTGCTCGTCGTCGGGCGGCTGAACGACATCATTTTCTATCGCGAACTGGTTCGTCGCGGCATCAGCGATTATCTGATTTCCCCGCTGTCGCCGGTCGCCGTCATTCGCTCGCTGTCGGGCCTGTTCACGTCGCCCGAAGCGGAGCCGGTCGGCCGCACCATTGCCGTCATCGGCGCCAAGGGCGGCGTCGGTGCCTCGACGGTTGCACACAACGTCGCCTTCGCCATCGCCCGCGACCTTCAGCTCGGCACGGTGATCGCCGATCTCGATCTCGCCTTCGGCACCGCCGGCCTCGATTTCAATCAGGACCCGCCGCAGGGCATGGCGGATGCGGTCTTTTCGCCGGATCGCGTCGACAGCGCATTTATCGACCGGCTGTTGTCGAAATGCACCGATCAGTTGAGCCTGCTGGCGGCGCCCGCGACGCTCGACCGCGAATACGATTTTTCACCGGAAACATTCGAGCCGATCATCGATGCGATGCGCACCAGCGTGCCCTACATCGTGCTCGACATTCCGCACATGTGGTCCGGCTGGTCGAAGCAAAGCCTGGTCGCCGCCGATGAAGTTCTCATTGTCGCAGCGCCCGATCTCGCGAACCTGCGCAACGCCAAGAACCTGTTCGATTTTGTGCGCGGTGCCCGGCCGAACGATCGCCCGCCGCTCTATGTGCTGAACCAGGTCGGCATGCCGAAGCGCCCGGAAGTCCGCACCGCCGATTTTGCCAAGGCGCTTGAGGCCCAGCCCATCGCCACCATCGGCTTCGATCCTCAGCTCTTCGGCACGGCCGCGAATAACGGCCAGATGGTTGCCGAGGTTTCCGCCAAGCACAAAGCCGCGGAGACCGCATTGATGATCGCCAAGGTGCTCACCGGCCGGGCGGAAGTGAAGAAGCAAAAGCGCGACCTGCTTTCGCCGCTGCTCGCGAAGCTGCGCGGGCGGTAGGGATTGGGGAAGTAAGGCATGTTCGGTAAGCGTAGCTCGGGAGGCGATACGCCAGTGCAGGAAGCGCCGCGGCCGGCGCAGCCTGCGCCCGCAGCCGCGCCCGCTCCGCGTCCTCAAGCGCAGAAACCCGCGCCCGGACAACCGACCTTCAGGCCGACGGCCGACGACATGGGTATCGCGTCGCCGCCGCTCGCGCCTGCGCGCGCGGCACCCCCGCCGGTCATCGAGAACCGGCGCTCGGAAAGCTTTTACGAGACCAAGGGCCAGATCTTCGGCGCGCTGATCGAGGCGATCGACCTCACACAGCTCTCCAAGCTCGATCCGCTGGCGGCGCGCGAAGAAATCCGCGACATCGTCAACGAGATCATCACGATCAAGAACGTCGCGATGTCGATCTCCGAGCAGGAAGAGCTGCTCGAGGACATCTGCAACGATGTGCTTGGCTACGGTCCGCTTGAGCCGCTGCTGGCGCGAGACGACATCGCCGACATCATGGTGAACGGTTCGGCCACCGTCTACATTGAAGTTCAGGGCAAGATTCAAAAGACCGGCGTTCGCTTCCGCGACAACCAGCAACTCCATAATATCTGCCAGCGTATCGTCAGCCAGATCGGCCGGCGCGTCGACGAATCGAGCCCGATCTGCGACGCCCGCTTGCCGGACGGATCGCGCGTCAACGTCATCGTGCCGCCGCTGTCGATCGACGGCCCCGCGCTCACCATCCGTAAATTCAAGAAGGACAAGCTGACGCTCGATCAGCTTGTCCGCTTCGGAACGATCTCTCCCGAGGGCGCGCAGCTCCTGCAGGTGATCGGCCGCTGCCGCGTCAATGTGCTGATCTCCGGCGGCACCGGCTCCGGCAAGACCACGCTGCTGAATTGCCTTACGCAGTTCATCGACAGCGACGAACGCATCATCACCTGCGAGGACGCCGCCGAACTTCAGCTCCAGCAGCCGCATGTCGTGCGGCTTGAATCGCGCCCGCCGAATCTCGAGGGCGAGGGCGAAGTGAAGATGCGCGATCTCGTCCGCAACTGTCTGCGTATGCGCCCCGAGCGCATTATCGTCGGCGAAGTCCGTGGACCCGAAGCTTTCGACCTGTTGCAGGCCATGAACACCGGTCACGACGGCTCGATGGGCACGCTCCACGCCAACAGCCCGCGCGAGGCGCTGTCGCGTCTCGAATCCATGATCACCATGGGCGGCTTTCAGCTCCCGCCGCGCACCATTCGCGAAATGGTGGTCGCCTCGATCGACGTCATCGTTCAGGTGTCGCGTATGCGCGACGGCTCGCGCCGCATCACGCATGTCACCGAAGTGGTCGGCATGGAAGGCGAGGTCGTCACCACGCAGGACCTCTTTGTCTACGACTATCTCGGCGAAGACCAGAACGGCAAGATTCTCGGGCGTCATCGTTCCACCGGGATCGGCCATCCGCGCTTCTGGGAGCGCGCGCGCTATTTCGGCGAAGAGCAACGTCTCGCCGCCGCGCTCGACGCCTCCGAGTCGATCGACGAGCAAATCCGCGGGTAGGGCTGATGTTCTCGATCGGACCCCTGATGATCGCCGTGCTTGCCACCATCGCGGTTGGCGGCGTCGCCTATGTGCTGCTTTATCCGTTGCTCTCCAACGATCGCGCCGAGCAGCGCAAGAAGGACATCACGGTCGCCGAGATTGAGGCGCGCCGCTCACGCAGGGTTCCTGACGCCGCTGCGGCACGCCGCACACAGGTCGAGGAATCGCTGAAGAAGGTCGAGGAGCGGCAGCGCTCGCGCAAGAACCCGCCACTCTCCGCCCGCATTCAGCAGGCCGGACTCGATTGGTCGAAGCGCCAGTTCTATATCGGCAGCGCCGCGATCGGCGTCGTCGTCGGCACTGTTACGATGCTGTTTGGCCTGTCCTGGTATCTGGTGCTCGGCCTGGTCTTTGCCACCGCTGTCGGCCTGCCGCGCTGGCTGCTGTCCTATCTGAAGAAGAAGCGCGAGGCGCGCTTCATCGACGAGTTGCCGAACGCGATTGACGTTATCGTGCGTGGCGTGAAGGCCGGATTGCCGTTGAACGACTGCATCCGCGTGATCGCCTCGGAGACATCCGAGCCCGTCAAGGGTGAGTTTCGCGCCATTGTCGAATCGACGTCGATCGGCGTGCCGCTGGGCGAAGCGTGCAGCAAGATGTACGACCGCGTGCCGCTGCCCGAGAGCAACTTCTTCGGCATTGTCATCGCCATTCAGCAGTCGGCGGGCGGCAGCCTTGCCGAAGCGCTTGCCAATCTCTCGCGCGTTTTACGCGAGCGCAGGAAGATGAGAGCGAAAATCGACGCGATGAGCATGGAGGCCAAGGCATCGGCCGCCATTATCGCAGCGCTCCCCGTGGCCGTGATGCTCCTCGTCTACCTCACGAGCCCGGCTTACATCGAGCTGCTTTGGACGACCCCGATGGGCCGCATGATGCTTGCGGGATCGGCTGTGTGGATGTTCACCGGCACCATGGTCATGCGTCGCATGATCAATTTCGATTTCTGACGGGAGGACGCTCGTGGTCGAACTCCTGATCGACAAGCTGCACGATACCCAGTTCGTGGCGACGTTGTTGACGGCGCTTGCCGCGATGGCGGCCGTCTACACGGTCGCCTTGCCTTATGTCAGCGGCGACAATCTCGAACGTCGCATGAAGACCGTCGCGATCGAGCGCAGCAAGATCCGCGCCCGCGAGCGCGAGCGGCTCGCCCGCGGCGAGCGCGTGACGCTGCGCCAGTCGCCGCGCGCCTTCATGCAGTCGATCGTCGAGCAGCTCAATCTGCGCAAGTGGCTGGGCGAGGACAAAATCCGCCCGACGCTGATGCAGGCCGGTTATCGCGGGCAGGCGCCGTATGTGACGTATCTGTTCTTCCGCATGGTGACGCCGATCGCGACGCTGATCGCCGCCGTCCTTTACCTCTACGTCATCGTGAACCCGAATTACGCGCCGATGATGAAGCTCGCGATTGTCATCGGTGCGGCATGGGCCGGCATGCGTCTGCCCGAGCTGTTCCTGAAGAACCTCATCCAGCGCCGCCAGCAGTCGATCCGGCGTGCCTTTCCCGACGCGCTCGACCTCATGCTGATCTGCGTGGAGTCCGGCATGACGGTGGATTCCGCCTTCCGCAAGGTTGGCGACGAGATCGCAACGCAGTCGATTCCGCTGGCCGAAGAACTCGGCCTGACCACCGCCGAACTTTCGTACCTTCAGGATCGGAAGACGGCATACGAGAACCTTTCCGCGCGAACCAATCTTGAAGGGGTGAGAGCCGTTTGCACAGCGCTGATTCAGGCCGAGCGCTACGGCACGCCGCTCGGTCAGGCGTTGCGCGTGCTGGCGCAGGAAAACCGCGACATGCGCATGGCGGAAGCGGAAAAGAAGGCCGCCGGCCTGCCGCCGAAACTGACCGTACCGATGATCCTGTTCTTCCTGCCGGTGCTGTTCATCGTCATTCTCGGGCCGGCGGCGATCCGGGTCATGGAAGTCCGGCAATAGCCGGCGTCACGACTTCAAAAAATGAGATTGAATGAGTTTGCGAGCGTCAGCTCGCCGCCGCGGTTCGTTGCGGACGCTTCGCCTTGGGCTGCGCCACGGCCGGTTCGCGCATCAGCTCGCGGACATAGGCGACGTTCGAACGCGCCTGGTCGGGCGAAAGAATGCCCGAAGTCACGCGCTCCGCTTCCTCGAACTTGGAGCGCAGCGCCAGCACGACGCCGAGATTCTGCCGCATCTTCGGCTCTGCGCGCGGATTGGTGACGGCTTTTCGCAGCGTGTCCTCGGCGCGGTCGAGATCTTTCGAGAGCGCGTAGGAGAGGCCGAGATTGGACAGGATCGCGGGCTCATTCGGCTCGATGCCGAGCGCCGTCTGATAGTAGCGCTGCGCCTCACCGTGACGGCCAAGCTGGTCGAGGACCGCGCCCTGCGCGTTCAGGATGCGCCAGTCGGGCTGATCCGGCGTGTGCGCCTTGCCGAGGATATCGAAGGCCTCGGCAAGACGGCCTGCGTCCGCGAGCGCGCGTCCATAGGCGCCGAGCACCGCCTTGTCTTTCGGATTCCGGATCGAGGCCTGTTGCAGGACGGCCGCGGCCTGCGCCCGCTGGCCGCTCGCGCGAAGCGCCTGCGCGTAGGCGACCGCGACCGAGACGTTGTTCGGCTCCTGGCGATAACGGTCGGCCAGCGACTCGGCCTGTTTGCGCCAGTCGCCTTCGCTCATCTGCGCCGGCGGGGAGGAGATCGACCCGGTCACATCCGGCCGCGGCTGCTGAGCGCAGGCGCCGAGGATCGCGGCGAGCGCCGCCGCGAGCGCGAGGCGGGACACGCCGGCGCGCGTGAAGGCGATGTTCGGTCGGCAGGGGATCATGACGCACTCCGGCACCGGGAAATTCGGCTTTATCAATAGAGAATTAACCCTAATGTTGCGTTAAAGGCCGCTGGCCCAAACTTCAAAGAGCCGCCCCGTGACCGACCTTCACCCGATATTCCTGCCGCAAGGCACCGAAGACGCGAAACCCGTCTGGTTCGTGGACGCCGAGACCTGGCCTGGCGTGCGCGAGCGCCTCACGCCGCCCGAGCGCGCCTTCGCCGACGCGGCCGGCTTCAAAGCGGATGCGGGAAACCACCTGCTGCTGCCGGGCGAAGGCGGCGCGCTGACCGGCGCGCTGTTCGGGCTCGACAAGCCGGGCAGCAGCGGCGCGAACCATTTCTTGCCGGGCAAGCTCGCTACCGTTTTGCCGTCGGGCCGCTGGCGTTTCGCAACGGCGCCGCACGATGCGCGGCTGGCCGCGCTTTCGTTTGCGCTCGGACTCTATCGTTTCACGCGCTATCGCAAGGCGGACACAAAAGAGATCAGGCTTGTCGTTCCGGACGGAATCGACGGCGGGGAATTGTCGCGCACAGTTGAAGGCGTTTTTCTGGTGCGCGATCTTGTCAATACGCCGTCGAACGATTGCGGGCCGGCGGAGATTGAAGCGGCAGTGCGCGCCATCGCCGAGCGCTTCGGCGCGAAATTTCGCTCCATCGCCGGCGACGACCTGCTGAAAGAAAATTTCCCGCTCGTGCATGCCGTCGGCCGCGCGTCGAGCCGTGCGCCGCGCCTGATCGAATTCACCTGGGGCGAGGAGACACATCCGCGCATCGCGCTGGTCGGCAAGGGTGTTTCCTTCGACACCGGCGGTCTCGACATCAAGACGAGCGCCGGCATGCTGCTGATGAAGAAAGACATGGGCGGGGCCGCGAATGCGCTCGGGCTCGCGCAGATGATCATGGCGGCGAAGCTGCGCGTGCGGCTGCACGTCGTCATCGCCGCGGTCGAGAATTCGATCTCCGGCGAATCGTTCCGCCCCGGCGATGTCATCAAGAGCCGCAAGGGCGTGACCGTCGAAATCGGCAACACCGATGCCGAAGGCCGCTTGATCCTTGCCGACGCGCTCACGCTCGCGGACGAAGCCGCGCCGGCGTTGATCGTCGATTTCGCGACGCTCACCGGCGCCGCCCGCGTGGCGCTCGGCCCCGACCTGCCCGCGGCCTTCACGGGCGACGATGCGCTCGCCGAGCAGCTTGCGCGTTGCGCAGCGGCAGAGGCCGATCCATGTTGGCGCATGCCGCTCTGGCAGCCTTATCGGTCGATGCTCGATTCCAGAATCGCCGACATGAACAATGTCGGCACCGCGCCGCTCGCCGGCGCCATCGTGGCGGCGCTCTTCCTCGAGCGCTTCGTCGAACGCACGAAATCGTGGCTCCATCTCGATCTCTTCGCGTGGAACCCGTCTTCGAAGCCCGGGCGTCCCGAAGGCGGCGAGGCGCAGACCATCCGTGCCCTCATGGCGTTGCTCACAGACCGCTACGGATGAGGCTTGCGCGTTCCGGCGCCGCATAGAACAATACGCCTCCGAAACGAATTTCAGGGAATCTCGTGGTCGAACTGCGCCCGTCGCAGGCGCTGAAACTGCTGCACGACCTCTCCTTCGCGATGGTTCGCGACGGCGAGCCGGACCTGTCCGCGCGGCAGCTCACGATCCTGCTCACGATCTATCTCGAGCCGCCGCCGCACACGGTGCGCGGGCTCGCGGCGAAGCTCGGCGTGACGAAACCCGTGATCACCCGCGCACTCGATACCATGGGCCGCATCGGGTTGCTGTCGCGGCGGCGCGACGAGGCCGACCGGCGCAATGTCGTCGTGCAGCGCACGGTGAAGGGCGCACTCTTTGTCGAGCGCCTCGGCGACATGCTGATGGCGAAGGCGAAGGACCTGCCGTTGTGAGCACTTTCGATCCGCGCGTCACGCCCGCCCGCCCCGATCTCGCCGCGGCGCACCTCAAGGGCAAGGTCGAGGCCGCGCGCTTCGTCGAAGGCGTGAAGAAGCGCGTTGTCTCTTCGTCCGCTCCAGTGCGCCAGCGGCCGGAGTCCGACGCGCCGCTCGACACCGAAGCACTGCATGGCGAGCGCGTCACAATTTACGAATCCAGCGACGAGGGCTGGAGCTGGGGCCAGCTTGAGCGCGATGACTATGTCGGATGGCTGCCATCGTCGGAGCTCGGCGATGAAGGCCCGCCGCCGACCCATCGCGTGTCGGCGTTGCGGACGCTCGTCTTCCGTGCGCCGGACATCAAGCAGCCGCCGCTCGCGGCGTTGTCGTTCGGCAGCCGGATGTTTGTGGCGCGGACGGCGAGCGACTTCGCGGTGACGGAAGCGGGCGGTTTCGTTCCCGCCCGTCATCTCGTGCCGCTCGATGAGCGCGAGCCGGATTTCGCCGCGGCGGCACAGCGTTTCGTCGGCACTCCCTATTTGTGGGGCGGTCGTTCGAGTCTCGGCCTCGACTGCTCCGGGCTTGTGCAGGTGTCGTTGCAAGCGGCGGGCATCGAATGCCCGCGCGACAGCGATATGCAGGCCGCCTTCGGTTCGGCTGTGACGTTCAGCGGCGACACGGCCATGCTGCGGCGTGGCGATCTCGTCTGCTGGAAAGGACACATCGGAATCGTCTCGGCCCCGGGCAGGCTGCTGCACGCCAACGCCTTTCACATGGCGGTGGCCGACGAGCCGCTCCATGAAGCGATCGAGCGGATTCGAAGATCAGGGTTCGAAATCACAACCGTCAGGCGCGTTGCCTCGTGAAAGACTGGATGCGCGGGTCAAGCCCGCGCATGAGGGATGAAATAACTTGCTGGAAGAACCCCCTCATGGCCGGGCTTGACCCGGCCATCCAGAAAATCAGTAACCGCGCTGGCGGTCGACGACATTCTGGAACGGCAACCCGCGCTCGAAACGCTCGATCTGTCCGAGCACGTATTTGGTGAGCGCCTTTGGATCGCTCTGCGCGGCGTTGTGCGGCGTGATGAAAATCCTCGGATGCGTCCAGAGCGGGCTCTCAGTGGGCAGGGGCTCCTGCTCGAACACGTCGAGGCTGGCGGTGGTGAGCGTCCCGTCGTCGAGCGCGCGCAGGATGTCGGCCTCCACCTGCGATCCGCCGCGCCCGGCGTTGATCAGCGAAGGGCCGCCAAGGGCGCCGTCCCGCGCAAGGCTTTGAAACAGCAAATAATTCAGGAACCCTTGGGTTTTCTCGGTTAGCGGGAGCAGGCTGATGAGAATGTCCGTGCGTTCAAGAAACGGCTTCAAACCCGCATCGCCCGAAAAAGTCTGAAGGCTCGCGACAGTCTTCGGCGTGCGGCTCCAGCCGGCGAGCTGGAAGCCGAGCGGCGCAAGCGCCGCCGCAGCGGCTTGGCCAAGCACGCCGAGGCCCATGATACCGACCCGCACGTCGCTCGCCGCCGGATCGCCATGGTCCTGCCAGCGTCGCGCGCGCTGGCTCGCGTCGTAGCGCTTGAAGCGGCGGTGATGCAGCAGGACATGCAGCACGACATACTCGGTCATGCGCGTGGTGAGGTCGGGATCCGCGATGCGGACGATCGGCACGTCGGGCAGCGTCGGATCGCTCAGCAGATGATCGACGCCCGCGCCAAGCGAAAAGATCGCGCGCAGGTTCGGCAACGTCGCGAGCAACCCATGCGGCGGTTTCCACGCGCAGACATAGTCGATGCCGGCCGGATCGCCGACATCAGGAATGAGACGGATGTCGCGGCCGCCGCCAAGCGCCCGGAAGCGTTCGAGCCAGGCGTCAGGCTCCCAGCCGGAGATCGCAAGCAGGATCGCCATGTCAGCCGGCGACCACGCCTTCGTTCGCCGTTTCAAGCGCGAAGGCGGCGGCGAATAGTGCCTGCGTGTAGGGGGACTGCGGGCTCTTGAAGACTTCTGAAGCCGGACCCTGCTCGATCACCTTGCCGTTGCGCATCACGATCACATGGCTCGCCAGCGCCGCCACGACCTTCAGGTCATGGCTGATGAACATATAGGTGAGGTCATGTTTGCGCTGCAGCTCGCGCAGAAGATCGACGATCTGCGCCTGGATCATCATGTCGAGCGCACTGGTCGGCTCGTCGAGCACGACGAACGAAGGTTCGAGCACCATGGCGCGCGCGACGGCGATGCGCTGCCGCTGTCCGCCCGAAAACTCGTGCGGATAGCGATGCCGCGTCTCGGGGTCGAGCCCGACATCCTTGAGCGCCGCGATGACACGCGCCTCGCGGTCGCTCATGGACAATTTCGGTTGATGCACGCGCAGCCCCTCGCCGACGATGTCCTCAACGGACATGCGCGGGCTGAGCGAGCCGTAAGGATCCTGGAAGACCACCTGCATTTCGCGGCGGAACGGGCGCATCTCGCGGAATTTCAGCCGCTGGATCGGTTTGCCCATGAACACGATCGGGCCTTCGCTCGAGATGAGGCGCAACAATGCAAGACCGAGCGTCGTCTTGCCCGAACCCGACTCGCCGACGACGCCCAGCGTTTCGCCCTTGCGGACGGCGAGCGATACGCCGTCCACGGCCTTGATGTGTCCGACCGTGCGGCGGAAGAAGCCGCGCTTGATGGGGAACCAGATTTTCAGGTCGTCGGCGGAGACAACGACCGGCGCGTCCGGCTGCGGCTTCGCAGGCTCCCCCTTGGGTTCGGCGGCGATCAGCGCGCGGGTGTAGGCGTGCTTCGGCGCCGAGAAGATTTCATCGCGCGTACCCGTCTCGACAATTTTTCCGCCCTGCATGACGCAGACACGGTCGGCGATCTTGCGCACGATGCCGAGGTCGTGGGTGATGAACAGCATCGCCATGCCGCGACGGGCTCGCAAGTCCTTGAGCAGTTTAAGAATTTGCGCCTGCACGGTGACGTCGAGCGCCGTCGTCGGCTCGTCCGCAATGAAAAGCTCCGGCTCGTTCGCAAGCGCCAGCGCAATCATCACACGTTGCCGCTGCCCGCCCGAAAGCTGGTGCGGATAGCTGTGAATGCGCGTCTCGGGCTCGGGGATGCCGACCTCCGACAAAAGCTCGATCACGCGCTTGCGCGCGGCAACGCCGGTCAACCCGTAATGGATCGCGAGCACCTCGGCGATCTGCCGCTCGATCGTGTGCAGCGGATTGAGCGAAGTCATCGGCTCCTGGAACACCATGGTGATGTCGTTGCCGCGCACCTGCCGGATCTCGTGCTGGGACATCGCGAGCAGATTGCGTCCCTTGAAGATAACTTGGCCGGACGGGTGACTCGCGGACGGATAGGGCAGGAGCTTGAGAATCGAGAGCGCCGTCACCGATTTGCCGGAACCGGACTCGCCGACCAGCGCCACCGTCTCGCGCGGCGCGATGTCGAACGACACCTTGTCGACCGCGATCGTCTCGCGCCCTGCCTGACCAAAGGCGACGGACAGGTCTTTTACTTCAAGAAGAGCGTCGCTCATGGCTTTCGATCTCTCATGCTCCGCAGCGCGTCTCCGGCAAGCTGAACCAAGACGAGTCCAGGCGCGGTCGGCAGCCGCCGGTCGTCACTGACGATAAACTTGCACTCCTGCAATCGAGCCGTGGCGACATGAATGGCGTCCGGCAACCGCAGCGATCCCACGATCCCTCTTAAGGCTGCCGCCTCCATCAGGACCTCTCGTTCAACCGGCGCAACCAGAAAATGTTCACTGGACCGGAACATCTCATGATAACGGCTTGCGAGCTTGTCATCTCCTTCTTTGATCGGGCCGACCAGGATTTCGGCGAGGGTCAGTTCGCTGCTGACCGCCGAGAACTCCCCCTGTTCGACGGCTTCCAGGATGGTCCAGGCGCTGTCGGAGCGCGGTTCGCGGCTCTCATACGCCGAGATGAAGACGTTGGCGTCCAGGTAAATGCGGTCGCCTTTCACCGATGCGACCACTCATCTCTTAACGCACGAATGTATTCTTCAATCTCCTCGGCGGACTTGTAGCGGTCCCGGCGGAGATGTTTAAAGCGCGTGAAGTGCCCTGTTCCGTTCTTCGCTCCCTCAGCTTCACCCCGCGTGGACATTCCGGTTCTTGCTTCCGCAAATCCAGCCGGCTCGATTGGAATCGACTCGCGGGCGTGAAGCCGCGCAAGCAAATCGGTCGTGATCTCGAAATGGCCCCGGCGCCGCGCCGCATTGACGATCGCAAGCCAGTATTCGCTTGAGACGGACCCGCGAGACTTCCACGCAGCGGCCGTCTGATACGGCACCCCAAGGTCTCGCGCGAACTCCGCGAGGGACGGCCATGCCTTGAATATGTCAGGTACCTTTTGCATAAGTTATGCATAACACATATGCGTCTTGGGCGTCAATCCGAAGGTTTATATGCATTAGGCAAAGGTTTTCCGCGGGTCGAAGGCGTCGCGTACCGCCTCGCCGATGAAAATCAGCAGGGAAAGGAGAATGGCGAGGGAGAAGAAGCCGGTGAGGCCGAGCCAGGGCGCCTGAACATTCGCCTTGCCCTGCGCGAGCATTTCGCCGAGCGACGGCGATCCCGGCGGCAGGCCGAAACCGAGGAAGTCGAGCGCGGTGAGCGTCATCACCGAGCCTGACAGAATGAACGGCAGGAAGGTGAGCGTCGCCACCATGGCGTTCGGCAACAGGTGCCGGAACATCAGCACAGTGTTCGACACGCCGAGCGCGCGCGCTGCCTGTACATATTCGAAGTTCCGTGCGCGCAGGAATTCCGCGCGCACAAGCCCGACAAGGGCGACCCATGAGAACAACAGGAGAATGCCGAGCAGGACGAAGAAGTTCGGCACGAGCACCGACGAGATAATCAGCAGGAGATAGAGAGACGGGATCGCCGTCCAGATCTCGATAAATCGCTGGAAGAGCAAATCAGTCCAGCCGCCGAAATAGCCTTGCACCGCGCCGGCCGCGACGCCGATCACCGACGAGATGAGGCTGAGCGTCAGCCCGAACAACACCGAGATGCGGAAGCCGTAAATCAGGCGCGCGACGACGTCGCGTCCCTGATCGTCGGTGCCGAGCCAGTTGAATTCGAGATCGCGGCAGCCCGTGAGGCCCTTGCGCTGCACGACCGTCTTGCACTGATCTTCCGTCAGCATCCAGGTGGGCGGCGAGGGCGCGGGCGTCGGCAGGTCGAGATTGTGTGTATTGTAACTGTACCGGATCGGCGGCCAGACCATGAAGCCGCCCTTCTCGGCGATGAGGTCTTTCAGGAACGGATCGCGGTAGTCGGCCTCGGTCTCGAAATCCCCGCCGAACGCCGTTTCCGAATAGGTGCTGAAGGCAGGAAAGTACCAGCGCCCGTCATGGGAGATGAAGAAGGGCTTGTCGTTGGCGATGAACTCCGCGCCAAGACTGAGAATGAACAGCACGAGGAAAATCCAGAACGACCACCAGCCGCGCTTGTTTGCGCGAAAATTCTGCCAGCGCCGCCTGTTGATCGGCGAGAAGGTGAAGCGGCCGGGCTCGACCGGCACCGCGCCGCGGCCGGGCGTCACCGCCAGCGCGTCGTCGGACGGGCGAGGCGCGGGTGTGTCCATCACGCCTCCCGTGCTTCGAAATCGATGCCCGCCGCGCCGCCGACGCCGCGCCGCGAAGCGGCCGGCGAGGGTCCGGCGCGGCCAACAAAATTCGGCAACGGGGTGAGCGTTTGCATGGTCACGTCTCCCGCGCTTCGAAATCGATGCGCGGATCGACCCAGGTATAGGTCAGGTCGGACAGCAGCCCGACAACGAGGCCGACAAGCGAGAAGATGTAGAGCGTCGCGAACACGACCGGATAGTCGCGGTTCAGCACGCTCTCGAAGCTCAATAGCCCAAGCCCGTCGAGCGAGAAGATTGTCTCGATGAGGAGGGAGCCGGTGAAGAAGGCGCTGATGAAGGCGCCCGGAAAGCCCGCAATGATGATGAGCATCGCGTTCCGGAAGACATGCCCGTAGAGCACGCGCCGCTCCGACAAGCCCTTCATGCGCGCCGTCACCACATATTGCTTGCGGATTTCATCAAGGAACGAGTTCTTCGTCAGCAGCGTCATGGTCGCGAAGGCGCCGAGGATCATGGAGATCAGCGGCAGCGCGAGATGCCAGAAATAGTCGGCGATCTGCGCGTACCACGGCAGCGCCCAGAAATTGTCCGATGTCAGTCCGCGCAGCGGAAAGATCGAGAAGAACGATCCGCCGGCGAACAGCACGATCAGGAGGATCGCGAACAGGAAACCCGGGATCGCGTAGCCGATAATCACGACGCCGGAAGTCCACACATCGAAACGCGAGCCGTCGCGCATGGCCTTGCTGATGCCGAGCGGGATCGAGATCAGATAGGTGATCAGCGTCATCCAGAGGCCGAGCGAGATCGAAACCGGCAGCTTCTCGATGATGAGGTCGATCACCTTGGTGTCGCGGAAATAGCTTTTTCCGAAATCGAAGCGCGCGAAATTCCAGAGCATTAAAAGAAAGCGTTCATGCGCCGGCTTGTCGAAGCCGAACTGGCGCTCAAGCTCCTTGATGAACTGCGGATCGAGCCCCTGCGCGCCGCGATATTTTGACACCGACGGATCGGTCGCTGCGCCCGCCCCCTGCCGCGAAACCTCGCTCCCGCCGCCTGAGATACGCGCGGTCGCCGACACGTCGTCGCCGGACAATTGAGCGATCACACGCTCGACCGGTCCGCCCGGCGCGAACTGCACGACCACGAAGGAGACCAGCATGATTCCGAGCAGCGTCGGAATCATCAGGAGCAGACGGCGCAGGATATAGGCGATCATGGCGTCAAACTGCGTGCCTTTGCGTATCGGGTCAATCGAGCAATCAGCGGGTTCAATGCACAGCGGGCCGTTTCGATCCGGTTATGCCTTGCTTGGCCGCGCCCACCAGGTTTCCGGAATTCCGCGCCCGTAGCGCGGCTTTTCCGGCGGCCGCTCGAAGCGGTCCCAATAGGCCAGCCAGTGCGAGCCCTTGTACCACTGCGGCACCCAGTACCGGCCGGCGCGCAGCACGCGGTCGAGCGCGCGGCACGCGACATTGAGCGTCTCGCGCGAATTGGCCTGCACGACCTTCTCGATCAGCTCGTCGATCACCGGGTCGGAGATGCCGGAGAGATTGCGTGAACCCTTGATGGCCGCGGCGTCCGATCCGAGATAGGCGCGCATCGACTCGCCCGGCGTGGTCGAGAAGCTGAAGCGCTGGATCGCCACATCGAAATCGAATTCGTTGAGGCGCGCCTGATACTGCGAGGAGTCGACAAGCCGCACATTCGCCCGCACGCCGACGCGCTCCAGGTTGCGGATATACGGCATGTGGTGCGCTTCGAACGACGGCTCCTGCAGCAGGAATTCGACGTCGATCGGCCGCCCGTTTGCGTCCTCGCGCCGCCCACCCTTGATCGAATAGCCGGCGGCAGCGAGCAACTGCCCGGCCTGGCGCAGCAGCCTGCGGTCCTGGCCCGACCCATCCGTCACCGGCGGGGTGAACGGTTCGCCGAAGACATCGGGCGGTAGCTTGTCGCGGAACGGCTCGAGCAGCGCCAGCTCTTCCGGCGAAGGCTTGCCCTTCGCCATCATGTCCGAGTTCTGGAAGTAGGAATGCGTACGATCGTAGGAATCGTACATGATGTTCTTATTCGTCCATTCGAAGTCGAAGGCGAGGATCATCGCCTCGCGCACGCGCGGGTCCTTGAACTTCTCCCGCCGCGTATTCATGAACCAGCCCTGCGCGCCGGAGGGCGTGTGGTCTTCCAGCACTTCGCGCTTGACGCGGTTGTCCTTGATCGCCGGGAAGTCGTAGCGCGTCGCCCAGATGCGCGAGGTGAACTCCTCGCGGAAGAGATATTGGCCCGCCGTGAAGGCCTCAAACGCGACGTCGCGGTCGCGGAAGAATTCGTGGCGGAGGACGTCGAAATTATAGAGGCCGCGGCTGACCGAGAAGCTCGCGCCCCACCAGTCTTTCACGCGGTCATACTCGATGTAGCGCCCTGCTTCGAAGCGGCCGACCTTATAAGGGCCGGAGCCGAGCGGGATATCGAGCGTCGCCGCCTCGAAATCGCGCGTCGAATAATGCGCTTTCGAGAAAATCGGCAGCCCCGCGACGAACAGCGGCACCTCGCGCCCACGCTTCTCGTTGAAGCGCACATGCAAGGTCTCGGCGTTCTCCGCGGTCGCGCTCACCATGTCACGCAGCAACTGGCGAATGATCGGATGGCCTTTTTCTTTCAGCGTCGTGATCGACCACCCTGCGTCCTCTGCGGTCAATTTGCTGCCGTCGTGGAAACGCGCCTCGGGCCGAATGATGAAGCGATAGTTCTGCGGATCGGCGATGCGGACGCCGCTCGCCGCCATCCCATAGATCGCGTCGGGCTCGTCGAGCGCCCGCACCATCAACGACGCGAACGTCATTTCCATGCCGATCGCGGCGTCGCCGGTGCGCACGAAGCTGTTCAGCGTATTGAACGTGAACAGGTTCTGGTTGAAGGCATAGCTCGACGCGATATAGGTGAAGCGGCCGCCTTTGGGCGCGGCCGCGTTCACATACTCGAACTGCTTGAAGCCGGTGGGATATTTCAGATCGCCGAACGCCGACAAGCCGTGACGCAGCTCTGCCTGCGCGCCGGCACTGCGCGGAAAGGCGAGGGCGGTCGCGGCGCCCGCGCCGAGCGCGAGAGCCGTTCGGCGCGAGATTGGTCCCGTCACGGCCGGCCTCCGGCCTTCTCGGACCTCTTCGCGTCGAACCACCAGATATCCGGGAAGCCGAAAGAATATTCCGGCAGCTTCTTCGGGCGGTCGTAGCGGTCCCAGCGCGCGGTGCGCGTCACGTCGATGGTCCAGGTCGGCACGACGTAGTGGTTCCACATCAACACCCGGTCGAGCGCGTGGGTGGCGGTGATCAGTTCTTCGCGGTTTGTCGCGAAAATCACCTTCTTGATGAGTTCATCCACCGCCGGGTTCTTGATTCCCGCGTAATTGCGCGAAGCCTCGCTGTCTGCCGCTTCCGAGCCCCAGAAATCGAGCTGTTCGTTGCCGGGGGAAAGCGATTGGCCCCAGCCCGCCACGATCATGTCGAATTCGCGCGCCCGCACGCGGTTCTGGTATTGCGAGCTGTCGACAACGCGCGCCGAAACAGCGATGCCGAGGCGCTCCAGCGCCGGTTTATAGAACAGCACGACGCGCTCGAAGGCGGGGCTCACCAGCAGAAATTCGATCTCGAACGGCTCGCCGGTCTTGGCATTCACGAGCCGCTTGTCGCGGATTTCGTATCCCGCCTCGCGCAGGAGACGCGTCGCCTGCCGCAAATTGTTGCGCCGCGCTTCTTCCGTGCCGCCGACCGGGTTCTTGAAGTCCGTCGTAAATACTTCTGCGGGCACCTTGCCGCGCACGGTCTCCAGGATCTCGAGCTCCTTGCCTTGCGGCAGGCCGGAAGAGGCGAGCTCCGTGCCGCTGAAGAAGGATTCGATGCGCGTATACTGATCGTAGAACAGCGTGCGGTTCATGTCCTCGAAGTCGAGTGCGTAATTCAGCGCCAGCCGCACGCGCGGGTCCTGGAATTTTTCGCGCCGCAGGTTGGGGACAAACGCCTGCATCACACCGCGGGCGCGCTCGGGAAATTTTTCAAGGATCACACGGCCTTCCGTACGCGCCGGAAAGTCGTAAGCCGTCGCCCAGCTGCGCGCCGAACTCTCGACGCGAAAGTCGAAATGTCCGGCCTTGAAGGCCTCAAGCTCCACCGTCTCGTCGCGGAAATACTCGTAGCGAAGCTCGTCGAAGTTTTCCGTCCCGACGCGCGCCGGAATCTTTGTAGCCCAATAGTCCTTTACGCGCTCATAGGAAACGGTGCGGCCGGCGGTGAAAGTCTTGATGCGATAGGGTCCGCTGCCGAGCGGCGGCTCGAGTGTCGCCGCGTCGATGTTGCGCGCATTGCCTTGCGCGTCCTTGCCGGTCCACCAATGCTTCGGCAGCACGAAGAGCTGGCCGACGATCTGCGGCAGCTCGCGATTGCCCGGTTGATCGAACGTGAACGTGACTTCGCGCTCGCCGCTCTGCTCGGCTTTCGTGACGTGGCGATAGTAGAAGCGATAATTCGGACTGAGCTTCTTCAGATTCTCAAACGTCCACACCACGTCTTCCGGCGTCACCGGCTTGCCGTCATGCCAGCGCGCGTCCTTGCGCAGCCGGTAGGTGACGGTCGAGAAGTCGGGCGGATGACGTACCGCTTCCGCGAGCAGACCGTATTCCGTCGCCACCTCGTCGAGCGAACTTGTCATCAGCGTGTCATAGACATTCGTGATGCCGGCCGCCGCCGTGCCGCGCGGAAGGATGAAGTTGAAGCTGTCGAACGTTCCGTCCTGGCCAAAGCGCACGAAGCCGCCTTTCGGCGCGTCCGGATTGACGTAATCGAAATGCTTGAAGCCGGCCGGATATTTCGGCTCGCCCATCAAGGAGAGGCCGTGCCTCCAGCCCTCGTCTTGCGAGAGCGCGGAAGGGGCGGCGAGGAGCGAGACGGCGAGGGCGGACAAAAAAATCTGGCGGCGCACCAGCGGCTCCGTTGTTCAATCGCCCCCGGGCGGATCGGCAACGACGATTATGACGGTTTTGCGCGGCGATGCCCACCGCCCCAACGTCACTAACGGATAGTTGAAAGGTGCGAAATTACTGCTTTGCCGGAGCGTCACCCTTGGCGGCGTCCGGTGCCTTCGCGTCCTGCGAGGGCTTCGGAAGCGGCTTCGGGCTGTCGGAAAGCTTCGACAGATAGGCGATCACGTCGGCGCGCTCTTCGGGACGGCGGATGCCCGCGAAGGCCATCGTGGTTCCTTTGATCGCCGTACGAGGGTTCGCGATGAACGCGTCGAGCGCCTCCGCGGTCCACTGACCTTCTTGCGACTTCATTGCCGCCGAATAGGAGAAGCCCGGCGTGTGGGCGTGCTTGTTCATGTACACGTCCCAGAGATTCGGACCGACCTTATTGGCGGCGCCCTTCTCGAACGAGTGACAGGCAAGACACTTCTTCGCGGCGGCCTCGCCCTTGGCGGCGTCGGCCGATGCGAGGCGCACAGCGATGGGCGCCGCTTCTTCCGGCGCGGCTTGCTTGGTGCCTTCGCCGGCCTCGGGCACTTCGACCACAAAGCCCGGCTTCTCGGGGGCGTGGGTCGAGAAAACGGCGCCGGCGACGATGTTCATGGAGAGGACGAACAGACAGGTGCCGAGAATGGCACCCATGATCTTATTGAGCTCAAATCCGTCCATTCGGCCGCTCTCCACCCGGAACGGGCCAGACGTATCGCTTTGCCCGGAGGGGTGCAACCCGTATAAGGACCGCCGTTCCTGCTACCTTCTGCCGCTCCGGACGCGAAATCGCGGACCCATGCGACCTTCCGAACAGCCCACAACCACGATCGTCCTGATCCCCGCGCGCATGGCGTCGACCCGCCTGCCGGGCAAGCCGCTCGCCGACATCGGCGGCCGCCCGATGATCGCGCATGTGGTGGGGCGCGCGGCGGAAGCGCGAATCGGCGCGGTAATCGTCGCCACCGATTCGCCCGACATCGTGCGCGCGGTGGAACAGGCGGGTTGCCGCGCGATCGTGACTCGCGCCGATCACGTTTCGGGCTCCGACCGCATCTTCGAGGCGCTCGGCAAGGCTGACCCCGACGGCAAGGTGGAGATCGTCGTCAACGTGCAGGGCGATTTGCCGACGATCGATCCCAACACGATCCGCGCAGCCGTCGCCTTACTCGACGACCCCGCGGTCGACATCGGCACTGTCGCGGCCGAGATCACGCTCGCTGAAGAAAAGACAAATCCGAACGTGGTGAAGGTCGTGGGCACGCCGGCAGAGCACCGGCGGCTGCATGCGCTCTACTTCACCCGCGCGACCGCGCCCGCGGGCGAGGGGCCGCTCTATCATCACATCGGTCTCTATGCGTACCGGCGCGCGGCGCTGGAGCGTTTCGTTAAGCTTACTCCGTCGCCGCTCGAGCGCCGCGAGAGCCTGGAGCAATTGCGCGCACTCGAAGCGGGCATGCGGATCGACGTCGCCATCGTTGACGCGGTCCCCCTCGGTGTCGATACTCCCGCCGACCTCGAACGGGCCCGCGCCATTCTCGCCGGCCGCAAAGACAAATCATGAGCAAGAAACCGAAGACCATCGCCTTTCAGGGCGAACCCGGCGCCAACTCGCACATTATGTCGCGGGAGGCCTATCCCGCGCTTGAGGCGGTGCCATGCCCGACCTTCGAGGATGCATTCGCATCCGTGACGAGCGGCGAGAGCGATCTTGCGATGATCCCGATCGAGAATTCGGTCGCGGGCCGCGTCGCCGATATCCATCACCTGATGCCGACATCGGGTCTTCACATTATTGCCGAGCATTTTCTCCCGATCCGCCATCAGTTGATGGCGCTGAAGGGGGCGACGCTCGCAACCGTCAAGACCGTGCAGAGCCACGTCCACGCGCTCGGCCAGTGCCGCAACATGATCCGCAAGCTCAACCTGAGCGCCGTGATCGGCGCCGACACGGCCGGGTCCGCGCGCCAGATCGCGGAAGCCAAGGACAAGTCGCGCGCGGCCATCGCCTCGCGCCTTGCGGCGGAAATCTACGGCCTCGATATTCTCGCCGAGGACATTGAGGACGAGGCGCATAACACCACGCGTTTCATCGTGCTCTCGCAGCAGCCGGATTGGGTCTCGCACGGCAACGGGCCGACCGTGACGACCTTTGTGTTCCGTGTGCGCAACGTCCCGGCCGCGCTTTACAAGGGGCTGGGCGGATTTGCGACCAACGGCGTGAATATGACGAAGCTGGAATCCTACCAGATCGGCGGCGAGTTCTTCGCGACGCAATTCTACGCCGACGTGGAAGGGCACCCCGACGAGCGCTCGCTCAAGCTTGCGCTTGAGGAACTTGCTTTCTTCTCGGAGGAAGTGAATATCCTCGGCGTCTATCCGGCGCATCCCTTCCGCTTCCGCAAGCGCGAAGAGTCGAACTAACGCAAAACGTCCGGCCCGCGCTCGACATAGGCGCGGATGATGTGGTGCGCGACCGCCATCGGCGGCGGCGTCATCAGGCTTTCGGGATGTTGCCGCGTCAGCATCAGCGCGGCCTCTTCGCGGCCGACCCAGCGCGCATCTTCAAGCTCATTGCGGTCGATGTTGAGCTCGCGCGACTCGGCTTGCGCGAAGCAGCCGATCATCAGCGACATCGGATAGGGCCAGGGCTGCGAGGCGAAGTAGCCGACGTGGCCGACCCGGATGCCCGCTTCCTCGAAGGTCTCGCGCCGCGTCGCCTCTTCCAAGGACTCGCCCGGTTCGACGAAGCCCGCGAGGCACGAATACATCCCCGGCGGAAAACGCGCCGAGTGGCCGAGCAGGCAGCGCTCGCCGTCGATCGCGAGCATGATGACGCAAGGGTCCGTGCGCGGGAAATGCTGCACATGGCACACCGCGCAATCGCGCCGCCAGCCTTGTTCGGTGACTTGCGTTGGCGCGCCGCAATTCGAGCAGAAGCGGTGACGCGAGTGCCAGGTGAGGAGCGCCTTGGCGATGGCCACTGGTTGCAGGTGCTGCGGCGCGATCAGCCCGCGCATGGCAATCGTGCGCAAGTCCGTGACCAGCAGATCGGTACGCGCTTTCAAGCGTTCCGCCGCTTCGGGTGCAATGGCGAAGCCGACGCGCGCCGCACCGTCGATGACGCCGATGTAGATTGTCTCGCCCGTCTCGGCGATCTGCTTCGCCGCGCCGAGCGGAATGAACGGATCGCGGCCTTCGGTTTGTGCAAGCACGATCGTCTCGCCACCAATCAGGACAGCGCGTGCGTCTGCGTGATTGAGCGTACTCGCGATGAACGCCTGATCGCCGCGCCGCTCGCTCACGCGATCAAGCGGCGAGCCGGTGTTGGCGAGATTGGGCCAGGGACCGAGCGAGGCGGTCAGGGGAGGCGGCGAGGACATCCGGCAATGTTAGCCGAAACCGAACCCCTGGCGCAGCTTCCCCGAAAACTCCGCCCGCTTCACGGGCTCATACGGCATGCGCTCGCCTTTGCCCCAGACCGGGCTCGGCCATGCAGCATCGTTTTCGAACCGCGCGATCACATGGACATGCAGTTGCCGCACGACATTTCCAAGCGCAGCGACATTCAACTTGAACGCGGAGGTCGCCGCTTCCAGCACGCCCGACGCGGTTGCAATTTCTTCCATCAGCCGCACGAGGTCCGCCGATCCGAGGTCGATGATCTCGACGAGCCCGGCGCGTTTCGGCACCAGGATGATCCACGGAAAGCGTGCATCGTCCATCAGGAGCACCCGGCACAGGGCCAGCTCCCCGATCTGCGAGGTTTCGGCTTCAAGACGCGGATCGAGGACGAAAGGCTGGACGCTCACGCAGGACCCTCCTGTGGGTTGCCCAGACTGACACCGGAATCGGGCAATTTGGGAATCAGTCGTAAGCTTGCCATCAACGGCGGGAGGGACGATATAGAGGACGGGAGGTTGGCGGTGGACGAGCCACTCGCCAACCGGGTCAGGTCCGGAAGGAAGCAGCCCTAACGAGACCGGTTCGGGTTATCGGTCCAACCTCCCACTTTCGTCTCAGGGCGCTTGTTCATGGACCGACGGGCCGGGCAAAAGATGCGGCCTGGACGGTGAAATCGGGAATTGTCGAGCGCAGGCGATGAATGAGGCCCCGAAAAACGTCGCGAGCGGAGCCCCGGCGACCGACAAGGCCGGCGCCTACCGCGTCCTCGCCCGTAAATACCGCCCCGCCTCCTTCGAAGACCTGATCGGCCAGGACGCGATGGTGCGCACGCTGCGCAACGCCTTCGCGAGTGGGCGGATCGCTCAGGCCTACATGCTCTCGGGCGTGCGCGGCGTGGGCAAGACCACCACCGCGCGCATTCTTGCCCGCGCGCTGAACTACGAGCCGCCCGAGGGCGGCGGCGCGCCGACGCTCGACATGCCGGGCCTCGGCCTCCACTGCGAGGCAATCATCGAGAGCCGTCACATCGACGTGCTGGAGATGGACGCAGCCTCCCACAACAGCGTCGACGACATCCGCCAGATCAACGACGCAATCCGCTACACGCCGGTGAGCGCGCGCTACAAGATTTATATCCTCGACGAAGTCCACATGCTGTCGACCGCGGCCTTCAACGCGTTGCTGAAGACGCTTGAGGAGCCGCCGCCGCATGTGAAGTTCATTTTTGCGACGACCGAAATCCGCAAGGTGCCGGTCACGGTGTTGTCGCGCTGCCAGCGCTTCGACCTCCGCCGGGTCGAGGGCGACCTGATCGCGCAACGGCTCGCCGAGATTTGCACAAAGGAAGGCGTCAAGGCGGAGCCCGAAGTTCTCGGCATCATCGCGCGCGCCGCCGAAGGCTCGGTGCGTGACGCGCTCTCGCTGCTCGATCAGGCGATCGCACACGGCGAGTCCGATCTGAAGGCCGATGAAGTCCGGGCGCAGCTTGGCCTTGCCGACCGTGCGCGCATCATCGACCTCTTCGAGGCGCTGATGAAGGGCGAGATAGCGACGGCGCTCGGAGAATTCCGTGAGCTTTACGATACCGGCGCCGACCCGGCCGTGATCGTCGCGGACCTCGCCGAGTTCACACATCTAGTGACCCGCTTCAAGCTGGTGCCGTCCTCGGCCGACGACCGCAGCCTCGTGGAATCCGAGAGCAAGCGCGGGCTCGAATTCGCCGGAAAGCTTTCGCTGCGCGTGCTGTCGCGCGCCTGGCAGATGTTGTCGAAGGGCCTCGCGGAAGTGCAGGGCTCGGAAAAATCCGCGCAAGCCGCCGAGATGATCCTTGTGCGGCTCGCCTATGCGGCAGACCTGCCCACTCCCGATGAGGCGCTGCGGATGATGCGCGATGACGCGGGCGGCAGCGCCGCTTCGGCTCCGGCGCCATCGCAGGGGACGAACGCGCCTTCGGCGCCCCGCATGGTGGCCAATGCGGGTGGTGCTCAGACGAGCGCCGCGCCGCGCCGCGACCCTGCTCCACGCATGAGCGAAGCGGCGCCTGCGACGCGGCTTGAGACCTTTGCCGATATTGTCGCGCTCGCGAACGAGAAGCGGGACATTCAGATCAAGCTTGCGCTGGAGAAATTCGTCCGGCCCGTCGCTATGCAAGACGGCCGGCTTGAGATTTCCTTGCTCGAGAACGCGCCGGTCGGTTTCGCGAACAGTCTCTCTGCCAAGCTGCACGAATGGACCGGCAAGCGCTGGGTCGTCGTGCTGGCAAGACAGGACGGCGGACAGACGGTTGAAGAGCAGCGCAAGGGCGAAGAAGCGTCGCGCAAGCAGGATGCGCTCGCCCACCCGCTGGTTCAGGCCGCGCTGAAGACGTTTCCGGGCGCCGAGATTGTGGCCGTCCGTCCGCGCGCCGTCGCGCCGGCGCCGGCTGCAGAACCGGAATTCGATCGGGCGCCCGACATGCCGCCTGACCCGCCGGAAGAAGACGACAGGTTCAGCTAGTCGAGGTATCCGCGATGCGCGATCTCATGGGCATGATGGGACAGCTCAAGCAGTTGCAGGAGAAGATGCAGCAGCTTCAGTCTGAGCTGGAGGCAACCGAAGTCTCCGGCACCTCCGGCGGCGGGCTCGTCACCGTAACGCTCACCGCGAAGGGCGAAATGAAACGCGTGGAGATCGACGCGAGCCTGATGAAGCCTGACGAGAAAGAGATCGTCGAAGACCTCGTGACCGCCGCACATGCCGATGCCCGCGCCAAGGCGGAAAAAATCGCGCAGGAAAAGGCCGGTGCGTTGACGGGCGGATTGCCGCTGCCGCCGGGACTGAAACTGTTTTGAGGGCCGCTTTGACCGATCTGCAGAACGCTGTCATCCCGGGCGAGCGCCGCGATAGCGGTGCGAGACCCGGGATCCAGGAACACCGACGCGGGTGGCCATGGATCCCGGATGACCGCCTTCGGCGGTCTCCGGGATGACATAATCATGGCGCGCGCCGTTGCCGGCCCCGAGATCGAGCGGCTGATCCAGTTGCTCGCGCGCCTGCCGGGGCTCGGACCCCGTTCGGCCCGCCGCGCAGCACTTCATCTCGTGCGCCGCCGTGCCGACCTGATGGAGCCGCTCACGGCCGCGCTCGGCGATGCGCTGGAAAAAATCGTCGTGTGCTCGACCTGCGGCAATATCGATACGCGCGATCCCTGTACCGTCTGCGCCGATCCGGCGCGCGATGCGTCGATGCTGATCGCGGTGGAGAACGTCGCGGACCTCTGGGCGCTGGAGCGCGCCGGTGTTGCGGGCGGGCGTTACCATGTGCTCGGCGGCACCCTCTCGCCGCTCGACGGCGTTGGGCCGGACGACCTCAATATCGAGAAGCTCGTGCGCCGCGCGCATGAGCCGGACGTGAAGGAAGTTATCCTCGCGCTCAACGCCACGGTCGACGGCCAGACCACCGCGCACTACATCACCGATCTCCTCCGCGATGCGAATGTGAAGGTCACACGCCTTGCGCATGGCGTGCCGGTCGGCGGCGAGCTCGACTATTTGGACGAGGGGACACTGTCGGCGGCGCTGCGCTCGCGCACTCCATTTTGAATTCCTCATGGCCGGGCTTGACCCGGCCATCCAGAGCAAACCGCACGGCCGTCTGGATGCGCGGGTCAAGCCCGCGCATGAGGGGAGAGAGTTATGCGGACTTACGATCCAGTCTGGTGAAATGCCCGCGGCTTTGCAGCCAGGCGAGCAGGAAGAGGCTCGGGATCGCGGCGAGCGCCGTGATCGCGAAGAACACCGCCCATCCTGTGGCTTCCGCGACGAATCCGCCGCCCGATGCGAGTGTCGTGCGCCCGACGGCGGCGAGCGCCGTAAGCAGTGCGAACTGGGTCGCCGTGTGCATGCGGTCCTGACAGAGCGCCGAGAGATAGGCGACGAAGATCACGGTGCCGATGGCGCCGGTGAAATTCTCGACGATGATGGTGACTGTCAGCGCGGCGTGATTGACGCCGACCCACGCCTGCCAGACGAACACAAGGTTCGACGCCATCTGCAGGAAGGCGGCGAGCCACAGGCTCGTGACGAGCGGCAGTGCGCGCGCGACGACACCGCCCACGATGCCGCCCGCGAGCACGGCGCCGAGTCCGACACCCTTCACGATGCCGGCGTAGGCCGCCTTGTCGAAGCCGATGGAAATGACGAACGGACCGGTCAGGACACCTGCAAAGGCGTCGCAGAACTTGAACAGCACGACGAACAGCAGCACGAGGATTGCTGCGTCGCGCATCAGGAACTCGCGAAATGCCTCGAACGCGGTGGTCCAGAGCCGGGAGAGCGGGCTGCGGCCCGCCGCGGCGGCCTGAACTTCGGCAGGCGTCTCGGGCTCCTTGGCGAAGAACGCGGCGGCGAAACCGACGGCGACGAACGCTGCTGCCGCTATATAACCCCAGAACCACACCTGATCGGCGGCAACGCCGCTCGCCTCAAGCCACGCCACGAGCGCGATCACGCCGGCGCCGGAAACGAGCATGCCGATGCGATAGGCAAAGACGTATGACGCCATGCCCGCGGCCTGTTCGCTGGTGTCGAGGCTCTCGACCCGGAAGGCGTCGATCACGATGTCCTGCGTGGCCGATGCCGCTGCGACCATGACGGCACCCAGCGCCACCATGAAGGGCGCCGCCACGGGATCGAGTGAGCCGAGAAAGACGATCGCTGCCGCGAGGACGAGTTGCGAGAAGACGAGCCAGCCGCGCCGCCGCCCGAGCGCGCGCGAGAGGAACGGCACGTTCAACGCATCGACGACCGGCGCCCAGATGAATTTGAAGGTGTAGGGCAGGCCCACAAGCGAAAAGAGGCCGATGGTGCCGAGGTTCACGCCGCGCTCGGTCATCCAGATCGCAAGCGTTGCCCCCGACAGCGCCAGCGGCAGGCCTGACGAAAAGCCGAGCAGCAAAATGATGACGACGCGCGGCCGCAGGTAGACGGCGAGCGACTCGGCGAAGGACCTGCGTTCAGCGGTTCCGGTCTGGACAGCGTCGGCCATGACGCCTTGTCTCATTCTCTTCATTGAATGTCATCCCGGGCGAGCCGCGCTATGCGCGGCGAGACCCGGGATCCAGGAACATCGGCGTTTGTGGTCCTGGATCCCGGCTCGCGCTCGCTTGTTTCACAAGCTTGCTTGGCCGGGATGACAGGAAGAAAGTTACTCCGCAGCGCCCAACTGCAGCTTGAGCGGCGGCACTGGCGCGTCCGCGGCGGTGCTGCCCTCGTCCAGTTCCAGCGCTTCGATCTGCGCGCCGCGCTTCGCCACCTTGTCGGCGGAGATCAGCACCTGGCCGACGTCGTCGGACGCCTGTGCGAAATGCTTTTGCAGATTATAGGCGCGGTCGCGCAGCCGGTTCACGTCGCCCATGAGCTTGCCGACTTCGTCGCGGATCTGCTCCGCCGCTTCGCGCATGCGCGCGTCCTTGACGATCGCCTGCAACACCTGCACCGCCATCATCAGAAGCGACGGCGACACGAGCAGCACGCGCGAGCGGAATGCCTTCTGCACCAGGTCGTCGAAATGCTCGTGCAGGTCCGCGTACACGGACTCCGACGGTACGAACATCAGCGCCATGTCCTGCGTCTCCCCCGGCAGGAAATAGCGCTCGGCAATGTCGGAGACGTGCTTCTGAATGTCCGTGCGAAGCCGTTGCGACGAGACCTTGCGCTCCTCGTCCGTACGCGCTTCGCGGAAGGCAGTGATCGCTTCGAGCGGAAACTTGGCGTCGATGATGAGCGGCCGCTCGTCGCCCGGCAGGAACACGGCGCAGTCCGGCCGCTTGCCGTTCGAGAGCGTGAACTGAAACGCGAATGCGTCTTTCGGCAGGCCGTCCGAAACGATTGCTTCCATGCGGCCCTGGCCGAACGCGCCGCGCGCCTGCTTGTTCGCGAGCACGTCCTTGAGTGTCACCATGTGTGACGACAGCTCTGCGAGTCGCGCCTGCGCGGCGTCGACGACCGCGAGCCGCTCATTCAGTTGCGACAGGCTCTCATTCGTGGTCTCTGCGCTGTATTGCATCCGCTCGCTCAGCCGGTGCGAAACGGAGTCGAGCCGCTCTGTCACCGCCTGTTGTAGTTCTGCCTGACGGGTGCCGAGGATTTCCGCGAGCGTCTGCATGCGGCCCGACGCTTCCGCCTGTGCGCGCATGAGATCGGTGAGGCGGTCTTCGAGCGCGTCGGCGCGGGCTTCCTGATCGTCCGCTTCCAGCGCGCGGCGTTGGCCCGAACGCCGCAGGCCGATCGTGAGCGCGATCAGGAGGACGAGCGCCGTCGCGGCGAGCGCGAGCAGCATCTCTCCGGTCGTTAACGGGTGGCCGCCAAGAAAAAACAGAACATCGTTCATGGGCTTCTCCGGCACCGTCTTAGCGCGATTCGCACCTTAGGAACGAATAGTGAACACTTTGGCCAGGGCCTTTTCAAGGCCGAGGATTGCGGGCGATTTGACCCCCCGCGCGGCGCGCCTTATCTCGCCTGCATGGCCATTCGTCCGATCGTTTTCCTGCCGGATAAGCAGCTCCGTCTCGTCTCTGAACCCGTCGCCAGGATCGGCAAGGACGTGAAGGAACTCGTCTCCGATATGTTCGAGACCATGTACGACGCGCCCGGCGTCGGACTGGCTGCGATCCAGGTCGGCGTGCCGAAGCGCGTGATCACCATTGACGCCGTGCGCGGCGACGACCCGAAAAATCCGATCGCGATGATCAATCCGCAGATCGTCTGGGAGTCGGACGAGACGGTCGCGCATGAGGAAGGCTGCCTGTCGATCCCCGAATATCTCGACATGGTGATCCGGCCCGAGCGCGTGCGCGCCCGCTTCCTCGACGAGAACGGCAAGGAGCAGGAGATCGAAGCCGACGGCCTGCTCGCGCGCGTGATCCAGCATGAGATCGATCACATCAACGGCGTGCTCTTTATCGATCACCTGTCGAAGCTCAAGCGCGACCGTGTCGTCAAGAAATTCACCAAAGCCGCAAAACGTATCGCGGCGGAATAGTTTACACACTGTCATCCCGGACGCCGCGAAGCGGCGATCCGGGATCCATGAACACGGGGTGTGATAAGGAACGTTGGTGCTCATGGATCCCGGCTCTCGCGCGTTGCGCTCGGCCGGGATGACACGGAGAGTGGATTGCGCATTGTCTTCATGGGTACGCCGGATTTCGCCGTGCCGACGCTCGTCGAGCTCCTGAGCCGCGGCAATGACATTGCCGCCGTGTACACGCGCGCGCCGGCGTCCGCCGGACGCGGCATGGGCGAGCGCCGCTCGCCGGTGCATGAAGCCGCCGCGCGCTCGAATATTCCCGTGCTGCATCCAGCCTCGCTCAAAGACGAGGAAGCCGCCGAGACCTTCCGCGCGCACAAGGCGGATGTCGCCGTCGTCGTCGCTTATGGGCTCCTGCTGCCCAAGGCGATCCTCAATGCGCCGCCGCTCGGCTGTCTCAACCTGCATGCTTCGTTGCTGCCGCGCTGGCGCGGCGCCGCGCCGATTAACCGCGCGATCATGGCGGGCGACGCTGAGACCGGCGCGATGGTCATGCGCATGGACGAAGGCCTCGACACCGGGCCGGTCGCGCTCGCCGAGCGCACGCCGATCGGTGCCGACGAAACGGCGGGCGAGTTGCACGACCGGCTGATGCGTGTCGGCGCGGAGCTGATGGCGCGCGCGATCATGGCGCTTGAACGCGGCTCGCTCGATTTCAAGCAGCAAGCCGCCGATGGCGCGATCTACGCGAAGAAGATCGAGAAAGGCGAAACGAAGATCGATTGGTCGCGCTCCGCACGCGAGGTTCACAATCATATCCGCGGCCTGTCACCGTTTCCCGGCGCGTGGTTCGAGACGGGTGACGGCGTGCGCGTAAAGGTGTTGCGCTCGACGCTGGCTGAGGGAAAAAGCGCTCCGGGTACCGTGCTTGACGACGCGCTCACCATTGCCTGCGGCGATGGCGCGTTGCGGCTGCGCGGCGTGCAGCGTGCGGGCGCGAAAGCGATGAGCGCCGAAGAATTCCTGCGCGGTACGGCGCTCGGAAAAGGCGCAATCCTGCGATGAGTGCGGCAACGCCCACGATCCGGCCCGAGATTTCCATAGACCGGGCGGCGATCCACGCCTTGCACCGCGCGGCGTTTGGCGGCGAGGGAGAGGCAAAGCTCGTGGACGCCCTTCGGACCGACGGCGCGGTCGTGCTGTCGCTGGTTGCGGAAGAGGGCGCAAATATTGTCGGCCATGTCCTCTATTCCCGGCTGACGCTCGATCCACCAAGCAATGGTGCGTTGTCGCTTGCGCCCGTTGCTGTTGCGCCGGTGCGGCAGAAGCGCGGGATCGGCTCGCGTCTGATCGAGGAAGCTCATCGCATGCTGGCGGCGAGCGGGGAAAAGATTGTCTTCGTGCTCGGCGATCCTGCGTTCTACGGCCGCTTCGGCTTTTTCGCCGTGGCGGCAAAGCCGTTCCGCACGCCCTATGACGGCGAATACATGCAGGTGCTCGCGCTTGCGCCGGACGCGCCGAAATCTGGCATCGCGCTCTATCCGGCCGCTTTCGCAGGGCTCGAATAAGTCATGCCCCGCTACAAGCTCACCATCGAATATGACGGCACGCCCTTTGTCGGCTGGCAGATCCAGGACAACGGCCGCTCGGTTGCGGCCGCGATTGCCGAAGCGATTGGAAAATTCGCGGGCGAGACGCCGAAAGTTTCCGGCGCGGGCCGAACCGACGCGGGCGTTCACGCGCTCGGTCAGGTCGCGCATGTCGATCTCGCGAAGGAGTGGCAGACCGACACCATCCGCGATGCGCTCAACGCGCATCTGCGGCCCGATCCTGTTTCCATCCTGGGCGCCGAAGCCGTTCCCGGCGATTTCGACGCGCGTTTTTCCGCCCGTGCCCGTCATTATCTCTATCGCATCGCCAACCGTCGCGCCGACCTCGCGCTCGACCGCGACCGGCTCTGGCGTATTGTCCGTCCGCTCGACGCGCGCGCGATGCATGAGGCGGCGCGAGAGCTCGTCGGCCATCACGACTTCACGACCTTCCGCTCGACCGAGTGTCAGGCGAAGTCGCCCATGAAGACCCTCGACAGAATCGACGTCGCGCGCGACGGCGACGAAATCCGCATCGAGGCTCAAGCGCGTTCGTTTCTGCACAATCAGGTGCGCTCGATGGTCGGTTCGCTCGTGCAGGTGGGTGAGGGGAAGTGGAGCGCCGCCGATCTCGCCAATGCGCTCGCCGCGAAAGACCGCACGCGCTGCGGCCCGGTAGCGCCGGCCTGCGGGCTGTATCTGGTGCGGGTTGATTACTGATCCTCGTCGTCCCGGGCGAGCGCCGCGAGACCCGGGACCGTTTCATGGTAAGTCGCAGACGGTCCCGGCGCTCGGGCTGCGCCCTCGGCCGGGACGACGATCAAGAAAAATACCGCTCCAGCACTCGCCCGTAAATTTTCGCCAACTGCTGCAAATCCGCCACCGGCACCTGCTCGTCGATCTGGTGCATGGTCTGGCCGATAAGGCCGAAATCCACGACCGGACAATAATCCTTCACGAAACGCGCGTCGGACGTCCCGCCGCCGGTGGTGAGGGCGGGTTTCTTGCCGGTCACATCCGCGATCGCGCCCGCGATCAGGTCCACGAACGGCCCCGGCTGCGTGATGAAGCTGTCGCTCGCGGGCTCCCAGTCGAATTTGACCTGCGCCTGCGGCGCGGCCTCGCGCGCGCGGTGCTTGAACAGCGTCTTGAGGCTTGCCGGCGTGTGCTTGTCGTTGAAGCGCACGTTGAATTTCGCTTTTGCCTCACCCGGAATGACGTTGAAGGCGGCGTTCCCCACATCGACCGAGACGACCTCGAAGTTCGAGCGGTCGAAATGCCACGAGCCGTCGTCGAGCGGCTCCTGCATCTTGTTCAGGATCGCGATCAGCGTGCGGATCGGATTGTCGGCATTGTGCGGGTAGGCGACGTGGCCCGCCTTGCCCGCGATGGTGAGCGTGCCCGAGAGCGATCCGCGCCGGCCGATCTTGATCGTGTCGCCGAGTGCAGCCACGCTTGTCGGTTCGCCGACGATGCAATGGTCGAACACCTCGCCGCGCTCCTTGGCCCAGGCCAGCAGCTTCACCGTGCCGTTCACGCCCGGTCCTTCCTCGTCGCCGGTGATCAGGAAGGAGATCGTGCCCTTGAGCTTGCCTTTGTTGGCCTTCGCGTAGTCGAGCGCGGCGGCCGCGAAGGCCGCGATCCCGCCCTTCATGTCGACCGCGCCGCGGCCGTAGAGGATGCCTTCCTTCACGTCGCCCGTGAACGCGCCGTGCTTCCAGCGCGTCTCGTCGCCCGGCGGCACCACGTCGGTGTGGCCGGCGAATGCAAGATGCGGCGCGCCGCTGCCGATGTTCGCGAACAGGTTCTCGACTGAGGGCGTGCCCGGCGCGTCGAAGGTCACGCGATGCGCGTCAAAGCCCGCGTCCTTGAACAGCCGTTCGAGAAAGCGCAGCGCGCCGCCTTCCGCCGGCGTGATCGAACGGCAGCGGATCAGCGACTGCGCGATGCCGACGGGATCGTTCACGCCTGTCCTTCCAGCGGGTCGGGGCCGTAGTCGTTCGAACCCGCCGTGCCGCGCAGGAAGCCGAGCTCGATCGTGAGCCAGATGGCGCCGATCAGGAAGATCGCGCCCACGGCGATGAACAGCGTCGTCGGCTCCGTGCCGGCTCGATCGAGGCCCGCGAGCTGCATCAGAATGATCGCGACCAGCAGCGCGTAAAACGCCTGAAGCATCCAGTCCGGGCGGTTGCGGTCGTGGAAGCGCTTCACGCTCAATGCGTAGTTGGGATAGAGGAGAAGAAGACTGACGGTCAGCGCGGCCGTCTGGCCGGCGACGGCCATGACCGTGAACTGCAACACGAAGCTGACAAGCAGCAGCACAAGAAGGGCGAGCCAGAACGGCTTGCGATTGATACGGCCTCCGAAACTCGTGAAGAGATACGTCCAGTCCATCCCAGCCCCCGCGCCGCGGCTCGTCTAGTCGCGCAGCAATTCGTTGATGCTCGTCTTCGAGCGCGTCTGCTCGTCGACTCGCTTGACGATCACGGCGCAGTATAGCGAAGGACCGGGCTTGCCGTCGGGGAGAGCGCGGCCGGGCAGCGAGCCCGAGACCACGACGGAGTAGGGCGGCACTTCGCCCACATAGATCTTGCCGCTGTCGCGGTCGACGATCTTGGTCGAAGCGCCGAGATAGACGCCCATCGAAAGCACCGAGCCCTTGCGGACGATGACGCCTTCGGCGACTTCGGCGCGCGCACCGATGAAGCAGTCGTCCTCGATCACGACGGGGCCGGCCTGCACGGGCTCCAGCACGCCGCCGATGCCGGCGCCGCCGGAGATGTGGCAGTTCTTCCCGATCTGCGCGCAGGAGCCGACGGTGGCCCAGGTGTCGACCATGGTGGCGCTGTCGACGTAAGCGCCGATATTCACGAAGCTCGGCATCAAGACGACGCTCGGCGCGATGAACGCGCCGCGCCGCACGACGCAATTCGGCACGGCGCGGAAGCCGGCCTTCCTGAACTTCGCCGCGTTCCAGCCGTCGAATTTCGACGGCACCTTGTCCCACCACACGGACTTGCCGGGGCCGCTCTTGATCACGCCCATGTCGTTCAGGCGGAAGGAGAGCAGCACCGCCTTCTTGAGCCACTGGTTCACCTGCCATTGGCCGTCGGCCTGCCGCTCCGCGACGCGCACCTTGCCCGCATCGAGCAGCTCGAGCGCGGTCTGCACCGCCTTCCGCACGGGGCCTTTGGTCTTGACGCCGATATCGGCGCGGCGCTCCCAGGCATCGTCGATGGTCTTGGCAAGCTTGTCGGACATTCTTCTTCTCCGTGGCGAAGCCGCGACTTGTCGGCAAGCGGAGCGATTGTGTCAACGTGCTCTTTATCGTCGTCCCGACCGCGCCATGCTCGCAAAATGTGTCGCCGGTCACTGGCGGAATCCAGTCCGCCGGTATAGTGCGCCGATGACCGCCGCCGAACCCCTCAAAGCCGACCCCCAGCCCACGCCCGCGCCGCCGCGGCGCTATGAGTTGTTCGTCTCGGAAAGCACCGCGCGCTTTTTCTGGAAGCTGAAGGATGAGGGGGTGACCCTCTCGGCCGAAGGAATTTCATGGCGCACCGGCGGCATGGAGCGCGCCCGTGCGTGGAACGAGGTCGGCGGCGTCAACCTCTCCACCAGCTACATTCACAAGCAGGGCACGGTTTACGCCTGCACGATCAGCTTTCTCGGCGGCGGCGTGCTGATCGTGCGCAGCGTGTCTGCCTGGGGCCATCAGGACGAAACGCGCGAGCCGGCCTATCGCGAGTTCGTCGAGACCCTGCATGCGCGGCTCGCACGGCCCGAGTTCTCAGGCGTGCGCTTCGTCGCAGGTACGACCGCCACCAAGGCGCTTGGTTTCAAGATCACGCTCGTCATTGCGTCACTCTTCTTTGTCGGGCTACCGCTCGTGCTCTTTTTCATCGGCCCGGCGCTCGAAGTGTTGTTCATTCTCGCGGCGGGCGCGGCCATCATCTGGCCGATGTGGCGCATGGCGCAGACGAACGAGCCGCGCGACTATTCTCCGCGCGACCTACCCTACGATCTGTTGCCCTAGCGGATTTTCGCAAGGAAGCCCGCGAGATCGTCGGTGACGTGATCAACATGCGCGGCCTCGCGGCCCTGTAGCTCCCAGTCCTCGCGCAGCACTTCGCGCGTTTGTTCCGGCACCACGAGCACGGTCGTCATGCCGAGGCTGTGCGGCACTTCGAGGTTGCGGGATAAATCCTCGAACATCGCCGCGCGCGCGGGATCGACGCCGTGGCGCGCAAGGAAGCGGTCATAGGTTTGCGGAAGTGGCTTCGGATCGAGCTCGCCCGCCACGATGTCGAATACGTCCTCGAAGTGGCGGTCGATGTCGAGGCGCTTCATGACGGCGCTCGCATGCGCCTTCGTGCCGTTGGTCAGGATCAGCTTGCGGCCCGGCAGCTTCTCCAGCGCGTCGCCGAGCGCGGCGTTCGGCTCGAGCGGCGAGTGGTCGATCTGATGCACGAAGGCGAGGAAATCGTCCGCATCCATGCCGTGCTCGATCATCATGCCGCGCATCGATGTGCCGTAGCGCCGGTAATAGTCCTTTTGCAGCTTGAAGGCTTCGTCGTGCGAGAGCTTCAGGAAACTCGCGATGTAGTCGCGGATGCGCGCGTCGACCTGCTCCCACAAATTCAGGTGATGCGGATAGAGCGTATTGTCGAGGTCGAACACCCAGGTTTCGACGCGGGAAAAATCGCGCGGCATTACGGCTCCTGAAAGCGCACCGTGGCGCCCGCGCCCTGCGGCAGCTCGACGGCGGCGAAGCCTTGTGCCGTGAGGCCGCGCGCGGCGCAATCGTTATGGTCCTCGATCTCAAACCGGCTATTGCGCACACAGAGACGCTTGTCGCCGCCCCAGGCGAGCGGCTTGCCCTTGCGCTCGATCACGGCGCCCGCGTCGTTCACGGCTTCCGCGAAACTGTAGACGCGCGCGCCCGTCTTGCGCGGCAGTTCCGGGCGCAGGCAACTGCCGGGCTCAACACGCCACCAGCCGCGTGCGACGACTCCGCTCGCTTGCTCAAGACCAAGCGCGGCCATGACCGCATGTGTCGTCTCGTTGCACCACAGAAGCCCTGGACCCGCGCCTTCGCGCACGGCGGCGAGCAATACATCGAGGAAGTCGGATGCGTTCGTGGCCTGCGGCGGGAGTCTGCGTTCGCGGAGGAACTGGTTGAGCGCGGCATCGGTGCGCGGACCCGCCATCCCGTCGATCGGCTCCGAGCCCGCGCCCGCCAGCGTCAGCAGCCGCTGGATCGCGGCGAGCCGCGCCTGCTCGGGCGTGTAGTCGGCGGGCTCCGCGAGATGCACCGCGCGGCCGTTCTCGCTCTCGCGCGGCTTCATCTCGCCGAAGGGGACCAGACGTTGCCTTGCGTTTTCGCAGCGGCGCGCGCCGCCGATCAGGAATTCGCCTTCGCCGACGCAAAGCTGCGCGACGGATGGCAGCAGCGGCTTCAGCGCGCCGTACACCGGCAGGGCGCGGGCGTGGACGAAAATTTTTTCAAAGTTTGCGTCGCCGCGCATGACTGGGCGGCACGCGCCCGGATCGACGCGAAACCATCCGCGCGTCGCGGCCACGCCTTGCTCCTCGATGCCGACCGCTGTTTCAAGCACGAAGCTCGTGCGGTTGCAGAGTTCGAGATCGGCAAAGGCGGGGGAGGTCGCGCAAAGAATTCCCAAAAGGAACATTGCACCGCGCGCCCATCGCTGAATTTTCCCTCCCCCCTTGTGGGGGAGGGCGGCGCGACTTGCGCTTGGCTTGGTCCGGCGGAGCGCAGCGACAACTGGACCAAGCCAAGTGCTTAGTCGCGCCGGGTGGGGGGTATGCAGATGCGACTCACCCCCCACCCGTGCGCGTAACGCTCGTTTCGCTCGCGAACGCGCGCGACCTCCCCCGCAAGGGGGGAGGTGAGTTGTTAGGTTTGCAGCGCCGCAGCTAAATGCGCGCATCGTGATTCAGCGGTGAATAAGCGTACCCGCGCCGAGGTCGGTGAGAAGTTCGAGCAGCACCGCGTGCTTTACCTTGCCGTCGAGGATGACGACGCCCTCGACGCCCGCGTCGAGCGCCTGAATGCAGGTTTCGACCTTCGGGATCATGCCGCCCGAGATCGTGCCGTCGGCGATCAGCTTGCGGATGTCCTTGAGTGACAGCTCCTTGATGAGCTTCTTCGACTTGTCGAGCACGCCCGGCACGTCGGTGAGCAGCAACAGGCGCTTCGCCTTGAGCGCGCCCGCGACCGCGCCCGCGAATGTGTCGGCGTTCACGTTGAACGTGCCGCCGCTTTCGCCGGCTGCGACCGGTGCCAGCACCGGGATCAGTTCGCGGCCCAAAATCTGGTCGAGCACGGTCGTGTCGACCTTCACCGGCTCGCCGACGAAGCCGAGGTCGATCGCTTTCTCGATGTTGGAATCGGGATCGACCACGGTGCGCGTGACTTTCTTCGCCTTCACCATATTGCCGTCCTTGCCCGACAGGCCGACGGCGCGTCCGCCCGCTTCATTGATGAAGCCGACGATCTGTTTGTTGATGGAGCCCGCGAGCACCATCTCGACGATCTCGACGGTAGCGGCATCGGTGACGCGCAGCCCGTCCTTGAATTCCGACTTGATGCCGAGCTTCGCGAGCATCGCCGCGATCTGCGGCCCGCCGCCATGCACGACGACCGGGTTGATGGCCGTCTGCTCGAGCAGCACGACGTCCTTCGCGAAGGCGCGCGCGGTCGCCTCGTCACCCATGGCGTGCCCACCGTATTTCACCACGACGATCTCGTCGTCGTAGCGCTGCATATGCGGCAGCGCCTCCGACAGCACGCGCGCGGTCAGGAGCGCTTCTTCGGCGATGTCGGCCTGCGGTTCTTTCTTGGACATGGAATCAACCGGCTTTCGCGAGGGGCCAGCGGGGTTCTAGCCGAAGCCCCGCCGCGTCTCAAACCCTTGCCTCATCCTGAGGAGGCCCGCTTCCTCTCCTTCGAGACGCCTCCACCGGCAATGCCGGTAGAGGCTCCTCAGGATGAGGAAGCGGGCCGTCTCGAAGGATGAGGCGTTAAGCCCGCTCCCGCATCACGCGCACGATGGCCGCACGCAGCTCGGGCAACCCGGAGCCGACCTTCGAGGAGGTGGGGAAGACGACCGGGAAGGCGGCCGCGCGGCGGGCGATGCCGGCCTCGGTCTCCGTCACCCGCGCGGGTAGGTCGGATGCTTTGACCTGATCGGACTTCGTCAGCACCACGGCATAGCTCACCGCCGCCTGGTCGAGCAGGTCGAAGGTGCCGGCGTCGGAGTCTTTCAGCCCGTGCCGCGCGTCGATCAGGACAAACACGCGCGCGAGATTGGCGCGGCCCGCGAGATAGGCCATCGCGATTTCGGTCCAGGCTTCGGCCTTCGCGCGTCCCGCCTTCGCGTAGCCGTAGCCCGGCAAATCCACGAGCCGCAGGTTCATGCCGCCTTGAAAGAAATTGAGTTGCTGCGTGCGGCCCGGCGTATCCGAGACGCGCGCGAGCGATTTGCGGTTCGTGAGTGCGTTGATCAGGCTCGACTTGCCGACATTCGAGCGCCCCGCGAAGGCAACTTCGATGCCCTGCATTTTCGGGAGCGACTCCGCCGATCCCGCGCCGGCGACAAAATCCCATTCGCCGGCGAACAGTTTGCGGCCGGTTTCGACTTCGTCCTCGGTGAAGCCGGCCGCCTCGCTCATGCGCTGAGTTCCTCGCGCCGTGCGCTGGCGGCGAGCCATTCCTCTTCCGCTTTCGCGAGGCGCTCGGATTTCTTCGCCCGCTCGCGGCCAAGCTCGGCGAACTTCGCGGCATTGCCCGAGAGCGACGCGGAGTCGGCAAGCTTCGCGTCGAGCGCGGCGATCTCTTTTTCGAGCTTTTCGATCTCAGATTCGAGTATCGCAATCCTTTTGCGTAATGGCGCCAGCTCGGCGCGCTTGTCCGCGGGATTGATATTCGCGGCTTTCGGCGCACCAAGACGCTGCGCGCCCGATCGCCCGAGCACTTCGCGCCGGTACTGATCCACGTCACCTTCGTAGGGTTGCACCGTGCCGTCGGCGACGCGCCACAGGCGCTCCGCGCAGGAGTCGAGCAAGTGCCGGTCGTGGGTGATGAGCAGCACCGCGCCCGTGTAATTGCTGAGCGCTTCGATGAGCGCGGCGCGTGCCTCGATGTCGAGATGGTTGGTCGGCTCGTCGAGAATGAGCAAATTAGGCCCGTTGAAACAGGCGAGGCCGATGAGCAATCGAGCGCGCTCGCCGCCCGACAGCGAGCTGACCTTTGTGTCCGCCATCTCGCCCGAAAACCCCATTTGCGCGGCGCGCGAGCGAACCTTGGGCTCCGCCACGTTCGGCATCAGCCGCCGCACATGTTCGTAGGGCGACTCGTCGGCGTGCAACTCGTCGAGTTGATGCTGCGCGAAATAAGCGACATCGAGCTTGGCTGCGCGCACCACGTTGCCCTTCTCGGGCTTGAGCCGGTCCGCGAGCAATTTCGCGAAAGTCGATTTGCCATTGCCGTTCGGTCCGAGCAGCGCGATACGGTCGTCCTCGTCGATACGGAGCGAGAGTTTTTTCAGGATCGGCTTGCCGGGCTCGTAGCCGACATTGACGTCGTCAAACACGACGATCGGCGGCGAGAGTATTTTCTCCGGCGAGCGGATGTCGATGGAGGCCGGCGCCTCGCCGATCGCGTCGGCCAAGGGCTCCATCTTTTCAAGCGCCTTCAGGCGCGACTGCGCCTGCTTGGCCTTCGAAGCTTTTGCACGGAAGCGCTCGACGAACGCCATCATGTGCTCGCGTTTCGCGCTTTGCTTCTCGCGTGCACGCTGGTCGACGACGAGCTGTTCGCGCCGCTGGCGGTCGAACTGCGAAAAGCCGCCGCGATAGAGCTTCAGCTTCTTCTGGTCGAAATGCAGGATGAAATTGACCGAGGTGTCGAGCAGGTCGCGGTCATGGCTGATGAGGAGCACCGTGTGCGGATAGCGCGCGAGGTAGTCCTGCAGCCAGAGCGTCCCTTCAAGGTCGAGATAGTTGGTCGGCTCGTCGAGCAGCAGGAGATCCGGCTCGACGAACAGGACGGCCGCGAGCGCCACACGCATCCGCCAGCCGCCGGAGAATTCGGAAGCTGCACGGCTCTGCGCTTCCTCGTTGAAGCCGAGCCCGGCGAGAATGCGCGCCGCGCGCGACGGCGCGGAATAGGCGTCGATGTCCACGAGCCGCATCTCGATCTCGGCGATGCGCATCGGGTCGCTCGCCGTCTCGCGCTCGATCAGGAGTGCGGCGCGTTCCGTGTCGGCGGCGAGCACGACCTCGATCAGGGTCTCGGGACCCGCCGGCGCTTCCTGCGCCACGCGGCCGATGCGTGCGCGTGAAGGCATGCGGATTGCACCGCTCTCGGTATCGAGGTCGCCGTCGAGCGCACGGAAGAGGGTGGTCTTGCCGGTGCCGTTGCGGCCGACAATGCCCACGCGCGCCCGCTCCGGGATCGACACGGAAGCGTGGTCGAGCAGGAGCTTGCCCGCGATGCGGATGGAAATGTCTTCAAGAACGATCATGGGGGCGCCTTCTCGCAGGCGCGGGCGATGAGGGCAAGTCGGCCTTATGCCGCCGCTGTATCCCTGATATCGCCGCTGTCGAGGCCATCATCCTCGAAGGCGTCGGGATGCGCGGGCCGGAAGCGGACCAGCTCCGCCATCACATTTTCGAGGTGCAGGTCCATCGCCGAAGCTGCTGCCTCCGCGTCGCCGCCGGAGAGCGCCGCGACGACGTGCTCGTGCTCCACAAGCGTCGCCGCCTGCCGTGCCGGTGTGCAGAGATAGAGCCGCAGCCGGTCGAGCTTGGCGCGCGCGGCGTAGACGGCGGTCCGCACGCGCTCATAGCCGAGCGTGTCGATCAGCGTGTCGTGCAGCGCCACGTCGAGATTGTGGAAGGTTGCGCGGTCGTCTTCCTTCATCGCCTGGCGAGCCTGCGCGACATTCGCGTTCAGCGTGTCGATCAGCGCCCCATCGCCCCGCACGGCAAGCTTGCGCACCACGTCGGTCTCGAGCGCCTTGCGGATGAACATCGCCTCGCGGCAGTCGGCGAGGTTGATCCGGCGCACGCGGGTACCGCGCTGCGGCAGGATCTCGACGAAACCTTCGTCGGCGAGCTTGCCGAGCGCTTCCGAGACCGGAAAGCGCGAAACATCGAGACGCTCGCACAACGCCGCCTTGTCGATCTCCTCGCCGGGCGCGAAATCGAGCCGCACGATGGCGTCGCGTACTGCGTCTTGAATATCGGCGACCGCCCCGCCGCGCTTGACGCGCTTCAGGACGGGCAGAAACGGATACGGGCTCTTGCTACCTAGGGTCATTGCAGTAACATGTTAGTTCCACCAAGACCCTTCGCAAAGGGCCATACACAATCGAGGGCGCTTCTACATCGGTGCCTTCGCATTCGGGGAGGACGTCATGCCTAAGGGTTTGCGGCATCTGGCCGCTGGAATCGCCGTTCTTTGCACGCTCGTCATCGCCGCGCCTGCGGTCGCGCAGACCAAGCTGAAATGGGCGCATGTCTATGAGGTATCGGAGCCCTATCACAAATGGGCTGTGTGGGCGGGAGAAGAATTCAAGAAGCGCACGAACAACAAATATGAAATTCAGGTTTTCCCCGCCTCCTCGCTGGGCAAGGAATCCGACATTAACGAAGGCCTCGGGCTCGGCACCGTCGACATCATTTACACCGGTCAGCTCTTCGCGGGCCGCTCGTTCGGTCCGCTCGCGATCGGCGGCGCGCCCTTCATGTTCCGTGACTACGGCCACTGGGCCGCGTTCCGCAAGGCGCCGCTCTTCACCGAGCTGGCAGACGGCTACAAGAAGAAGACCGGCAATGAAGTGATCGCGCTCACCTATTACGGCCAGCGCCACGTCACCTCGAATCGTGAAATCAACAAGCCCGATGACATGAAGGGTCTGAAGATACGCGTGCCGGACGCCCCGCTCTACGTCATGTTCCCGAAAGCGGTCGGGGCCAACGCGACCCCGATCGCCTTCGCCGAAGTCTATCTCGCGCTCGCGAGCGGCACCGTCGACGCGCAGGAAAATCCGCTGCCGACCATCCAGGCCAAGAAGTTCTACGAGGTCCAGAAGCACATCGTGCTGACGGGCCACATCACAGACGCGCTGCTGACCATCGTCGGCGGACCGACCTGGGGCAAGCTCAACGCGGAAGAGCGCAAGATCTTGACCGAGCTTCTTAAGGAAGCGGCAGATAAATGCACCGCCGACATCGTGAAGTCGGAAAACGAGCTGGTCGACTGGTTCAAGAAGCAGGGCAAGAACGTTGTCCAGGTCGACCGCAAGCCGTTCCGCGACGCGGTGATCAAGCTGCACATGTCGTCGGACGCGACGTGGGACAAGGCGACCTACGACAAGCTGCAAGGCTTGACGTCGGCATCGAACTAAGCCCGGCCGGGTCATGGCCAGCAGCAAGCCGGAGGCGGACAGGCAGTCCGCCTCCGAAGAACTCGATGTCCTGTTCGAGGAATGGGAGAAGCAGGAGGAGAGGGTTGATCTCTCCGACTTGCAGCGTGACGACATCGTCGTGTTCGTCGTGTTCTGGGCGCTGTTTGGCGTCGTCTTTCTCCAGTTCTTCGCCCGCTACGTGCTCAATGACTCGCCGGGCTGGACCGAGGAAATCGCGCGCTATCTCCTGATCGGCGTCACCTTCATCGGCTCGGTGATGGCAATGCGCAAAGGTACGCACATCGCGGTCGAAGCCCTGTTCAAATATCTCGGCCGCCGCGCCCGGCATACTTTGCTTCTTCTCGTCGACCTCACGGTCGCGCTTTTCTGCATTTTCCTCGCGGTCACCGCGGCACAGCTGTCGCTGCGCACCAACCAGTACATGGTGTCCGTCGATATCTCGAAGGCCTGGGTCTACTGGATCGTTTGCGCCTCGCTCGTTGCCATGAGCGGATATGCCTGCATTCGCTTCATCCGGCGCCTGCAAGGCAAAGAGGCGGACGAGATCAAGTCGCTGGCCATCGATTAGAGTCTGAAAAATGCTGATCGCGCTGCTGCTGATTTCACTGACGCTTTTCATCGTGATGGGACTGCCGATCGCAGTCGCGCTGGCGGGCTCGTCGCTTCTTTATCTGGTGATCGGTTATCTCACCGGCGACGTCGCCATTCCGTCGGTGGTCGTCATCCACCGCATGGTGAACGGCGTCGATTCCTTTCCGTTGCTCGCCGTGCCCTTTTTTGTTTTTACCGGCAATCTGATGAACACGTCGGGTATCACCAAGCGCATCTATGATTTTGCGCTTTCGTTGGTTGGTTGGGCGAAGGGCGGGCTCGGCCACGTCAATGTCGTCGGCTCGGTGATTTTCGCGGGCATGTCGGGGACGGCGGTGGCCGACGCGGGCGGGCTCGGCACGATCGAGATCAAGGCGATGCGCGATCACGGCTATGACGTGGATTTCGCGGTCGGCATTACGGCGGCGTCGTCGACGCTCGGCCCCATCATCCCGCCGTCGTTGCCCATGGTGATCTACGGCGTGGTCGGCGGCGTCTCCATCGGGCAATTGTTCGCCGCCGGGGTCATTCCCGGATTGGTGATGGCTGGCTTCCTGATGGCCATGGTGTTCGTCTACGCGCACCGGCGCGGCTGGAAGCCGGACCAGCCTTTCAGCCTGTACGGGCTGTGGGTCGCGTTCAAGCTCGCCTGGATGCCGCTGATGACGCCGGTGATCATTCTCGGCGGCATGGTGTTCGGCCTGTTCACGCCGACTGAAGCCGCGGTTGCGGCCTGCGTCTGGGCGCTGTTTCTGGGTCTGATCGTCTATCGCTCGCTGAGCTGGCGGCAGCTGGTGCGTGTGTCGATGGACACGATCGAGACCACGGCGGTGATCCTGCTGATCGTCGCGGGTGCCTCGATCTTTGGATGGATCCTGACCACAACGCAGGTCACCGAGGCGTTCGCAGCATGGATGCTCTCGCTGACAAGCGATCCGACCATGATCCTGTTGCTGATCAATCTTTTGCTCCTGGTGGTTGGTTGCTTCCTCGAAACGATCGCGGCTATCACCATTCTGACACCGGTTCTTCTGCCGATTGCGATACAGGTCGGCATCGATCCGGTGCAGTTCGGCCTGATCATCGTCCTCAACCTGATGATCGGTCTTCTCACGCCGCCGGTCGGACTGGTGCTTTATGTGCTCACCCGCGTCGCCAATATCTCGTTCGAGCAATGCGTGCGGGCCGTCGCGCCGTTCATCATTCCGCTGCTGGGCGTGCTGATGCTGATCACGTTCGTGCCGTTCGTGACCTTGTGGTTGCCCACGTTGATTTTCCGGTGACGCAATGAGTACGCCGCGCACGCTTCGCCTCAGTCCCGATGACAATGTGGTCGTCGCGGTCGATACTGTCGGGGAAGGGATTTCCGCTGCCGGTGTCACCGCGCGTGTGCGTATCCCGCGCGGCCATAAGATAGCGGTGATGCCCATCGCGCCGGACGAGCCGGTCAGAAAGTACGGCCAGATCATCGGCTTCGCCTCGCAGCCGATCGAGCCCGGCGACTGGGTGCATGAGCATAATGTCACGATGCGCGATTTCGCCCGCGACTACCGCTTTGCCGAGAACGCGAAAAACGATGAAGTGCTGCCGCCCGAGCAGCGCGCGACCTTCGAGGGTTATGTACGCCCCAACGGCAAGACCGGCACGCGCAATTACATCGGCATCCTTACGTCGGTGAATTGCTCGGCGACGGTTGCAAAATTCATCGCCGAAGCCGTGAACCGCTCGGACTTGCTCAAGGACTATCCGGGGATCGACGGCGTCGCGGCCTTCGTGCACGGCACCGGCTGCGGCATGGCGGCCTACGGCGAGGGCTGGGAGCTCTTCCGCCGCGTGCAATGGGGATATGCGACGCACCCCAACTTAGGCGGCGTGCTGATGGTTGGCCTCGGCTGCGAGGTCTTTCAGATCGACCGCATGAAGGACGAATACGGGCTCGTCGAGGGCGACCATTTTCAGTCGATGACGATCCAGGCGACCGGCGGCACCAGGAAGACCATCGAGGAAGGCATCGAGCGCGTGAAAGCGATGCTGCCGCTCGCGGCAAATGCGCGGCGCGAGACACGGCCCGCGTCGGAGGTCACGCTCGCGCTCCAGTGCGGCGGCTCCGACGGGTATTCTGGCATCACGGCAAACCCGTCGCTCGGTGCCGCGGCGGACTTGCTTGTGAAGCACGGCGGCACAGCGGTCCTCGCCGAGACGCCGGAAATCTACGGCGCCGAACATCTGCTCACGCGGCGCGCGGTCAACCGCGCCGTCGGCGAGAAGCTCGTCGAGCGCATCCGCTGGTGGGAGGACTATACGAGCAAGAACGGCGGCAAGATGGACAACAACCCGTCGCCCGGAAACAAGGCGGGCGGGCTCACGACCATTCTTGAGAAATCGCTCGGCGCCGCCGCCAAGGGCGGCAGCACGACGTTGCGCGCGGTTTACGAATACGCGCAGCCGCTGAATGAGAAGGGTTTCGTCTTTATGGATACGCCCGGCTACGACCCGGTCGGCGCCACGGGGCAGGTGGCCGGCGGCTCGAATGTCATGTGCTTCACGACCGGCCGCGGCTCGGCCTTCGGCTGCAAGCCGACGCCCTCGATCAAGCTCGCGACGAATTCCGATGTCTATGCGCGCATGACCGACGACATGGACATCAACTGCGGCGACGTGCTCGACGGCGTCTCCGTCGCCGACAAGGGCGAGGAGATTTTCCGGCGCGTGCTCGCCGTTTCGTCCGGCGAGCGCACGAAGTCGGAGGAACTGGGCTACGGCGAGCTTGAATTCGTGCCGTGGCAGGTCGGCGCCGTGATGTAGCGCAGCGCGCTACTTCGACTTCTCCGCCGCCTTCTTGTCGGCTTCGCTCTTGCCAACCATGCCCTTCACATTGTCCCAGAGCTCGATCTTGACGCCATGCTTGCGCATGATCGCGCCCTGCTGGAGCACCGACAGGAAGTTATTCCACGCCCAGTAGATCACGAGCCCGGCCGGGAACGACGCGAGCAGGAAGGTGAAGAAGAACGGCATCCAGTCGAAGATCATCTTCTGGGTCGGGTCGGGCGGCGACGGATTCATCTTCATCTGCACGAACATCGTCGCGCCCATGATGAGCGGCCAGACGCCGAGCATGAGGAACGGCCCGATCACCGGCACCACCGACGGGTCCCACGGAATGAGCCCGAACAGGTTGAAGATCGTCGTCGGATCGGGCGCCGAAAGGTCCTTGATCCAGCCGAAGAACGGCGCGTGCCGCATTTCGATGGTGACGAACAGCACCTTATAGAGTGCGAAGAACACCGGAATCTGGATCAGGATCGGCAGGCAGCCGGAGATCGGATTGATCTTCTCCTGCCGATACAGGTCCATCATCGCCTGCTGCTGCTTGACCTTGTCGTCTTTGAAGCGGTCGCGGATTTCGAGCATCTGCGGCTGCACGGCCTTCATGCGCGCCATCGAGGCATAGGATTTGTTGGCGAGCGGGAAAAAGAAAATCTTGATAAAGACCGTCACGATCAGGATCGCAATGCCGAAGTTGCCGGTCAGGCGGAAGAACCAGTCGAGCGCGAAGAACATCGGCTTGGTGACGAAGTAGAACCATCCCCAGTCGATCAGAAGCTCGAAGTTCTTGATCCCGTATTGTGTCTCATAGCCGTCGACGATCGCGACTTCCTTGGCGCCCGCGAACAGCCGCGCCTGCGAACTCACCTTCGCGCCCGGCGCGACGGTGGTGGCGTCGAGCAGATAGTCGGTCTGGTAGGTATCGAGCGCGCCGACCTTGCTCGACGCGAAGCGTGCCTGCATCGGTACGGCCTGGTCGGGGATCAGCGTCGCGGCCCAGTACTTGTCGGTGATGCCGAGCCATCCGCCGGTCGACTTGAGAACTTGCGGCGGTTCGCCGGCGATCGAACTGTAAGTGATTTCGTGCAGCTTGCCATCGCCAAGTACGCCGATCAGTCCTTCGTGCAGAATGTAAAAGCCTTCAACCTTCGGCGTGCCGTGCCGCGAGATCAGGCCATAGCCGTAGATCGTTGCGGCGTTCGCGCCCGTATTCTCGACCGTGTCGTTGACGGTGAACATATAGTTCGCGTCAAGGGCAATCGTCCGGCGGAAGATGAGGCCTTCGCCGTTGTCCCAGCTCAGCACCACGGGCTGCGTATGCGTCAGCGGCCCGCTGCTCGCGGCGGTCCACACGGTTTCCGAAGTCGGCAGCTTCACGGTGCTGCTCGCGGCTCCGACCCAGCCGAATTCCGCATAGAACGGGTTCGGACTGCCGCCCGGTGAAAGCAGATTGATGTTCGGGCTCTTCGGATCGACGGTCTCGCGATAATCCTTCAGCGCGACGTCGTCGAAGCGCGCGCCCTTGAGCGCAATCGAGCCGCGCAGGCGCGGCGTGTCGATCTGGATACGCGGCGAGGCGGCGACGACCGCTTCGCGCGGCGCCGTGCCGGGACGCATGGCGGGCGCGCCGGGGGCGGGTGCCGTGCCGGGCACCGGTTGCGTGCCGGGCGCCGGTGCGACACCCGGCGTTTGGCTCTGGGTTTGAGTCTGGGTTTGCTGCTGCTGCGCTTCCTGCGCCGCCTTCTGCTTCTGCTGCTGCGGGCTGGCGTAGAAATATTGCCACGCGATCAGAATGATCACGGAGAGCAGGATGGCGACGATTGTATTCTTTTGGTCGGTCATTCGGTTTCCCCGTCGCCGGCCTTTGCGGCCGGGCGCGCCGGACCTTGTCCGGCTTTTCGGTCATGCAGGCGCGACAGCGCACGCTCAAGTTCAGTGATCATCGTGTCGAACGGCGAGGTCAGCGCCTGGCGGCGCGCGACGATGACATAGTCAAATCCGGTGAAGCCTTTGCGCGGCACGACGTTACCCGCTGCCGCGCGCAGCCGCCGCCGGATGCGATTGCGTTCGACGGAATTGCCGGACTTCTTGGTGACGGTGAAGCCGACGCGGGGCGAGGACTGGTCGCGCCGGTCGCGGGCCTGCACGGAAAATGCGGCGGCCTGAACTCGCGCGCCCTTGGCAGCACTCAGGAAATCGGCGCGTCGCTTCAAAGGCTGCATGGTCGCGCCGCGCGGACGCGCCTCAGGCCGACAGGCGCTTGCGCCCGCGAGCGCGGCGCGCGGCCAGGACCTTGCGGCCGCCCACGGTGGCGCTGCGCGAGCGGAAGCCGTGGCGCCGCTTGCGAACGATCTTGCTCGGTTGATAGGTCCGCTTCACGGGTCCGAACTCCGCAATCAGATTTATTAAGGATCGCCGGCAAAAAGGCGGCGCTGGGCCATACCCAACCGGCCCGCGGCTTATATGGGCGGCCCCCCTTGAAGTCAATCAAAGAGGCCGCATTTCACCTTTCGTCGAAGCCGGAAAGCCACGTTCCACGGCAACTTTGCGTCTTTCCGGCGCGTTTGACGCACCGGGACATCACGCGCATCATTCGAGTCACCCAAGGGTCCGTGAGGCAACGCTTGAACGACGACGAGCATCAGGACGACCGGCAGCCAGAGCCCGCCCGGCGCGCAAAGCTGGGCCTTTCCGGCAAGCTCCTGCTGCTCACGGTCCTGTTCGTGATGATCGGCGAAATCCTCGTTTTCGTGCCGACCATCGCCAATTTCCGCCTCTCCTGGCTCTCCGATCGCCTGGCAGCCGCCCACACGGCCGCCCTCGTCCTCGACGCCGCCCCCGACGGCATGATTTCCGAGGACCTGACGCGGCAGTTGCTGGAGAGCGTCGGCGCCAAGGCCGTCGCCATGAAGAAGGGCGACACCCGCCAGTTGCTCGCCTTCTCCGACTTGCCGCCGCAGATCGACAATGAAGTGGACATCCGCGACATCTCGATGTTCCGCTCGGTCGTCGATGCCTTCGGTGCGATCTTCAGCGGCGCCCGCAACGATGTCATGCGCGTCGTCGGTCCTGCGCCGCGCGGCGGCGAATTCATCGAGATCGTCATGGATGCGCAGCCGCTGCGCCGCGCCATGATCAAATTCTCGACCAACATTCTCTTTGTCTCGCTCGGCATTGCCGCGATTACCGGGATGTTCGTGTACGCGACGCTCGGCTGGCTGTTCGTGCGGCCGATGCGCCGGCTCACAGCGCACATGGTGGCGTTCGGCGAGGCGCCGGAAGACTCCGGCCGCATCATCGTGCCGTCGGGCCGCGACGACGAGATCGGCGTGGCCGAGCGCGAGCTCGCCGCCATGCAACGCGAATTGGCCGGCACGCTCCAGCACAAGAACCGGCTCGCTTCGCTCGGCCTCGCGGTTTCAAAGATCAATCACGATCTGCGCAACCTGCTGTCGCCGGCACAATTGCTCTCCGACCGTCTCGCGCATCTGGCCGACCCGGCGGTGCGCAAGCTCGCGCCGAAACTGGTTGCGACGATCGACCGCGCCATCGCCTATGCCGAGCAGACGCTCGCCTACGGCCGCGCGCAGGAGCCGCCGCCGCAGCGGCGCAAGGTGGATGTCGCCGTACTCCTCGACGAGCTGCGCGACTCCCTCGATCTCAGCGACGCCTCCGCGATCCGCTGGGTGCCGTCGGTGGAGCGCGGGCTCACGGTCGATGCCGACCCCGATCAGTTGTTGCGCGCCCTCATCAATCTCGTGCGCAACAGCCAGCAGGCGTTGCTGGCGCGCGCGCCGAACGACCCCGAGCGCGACCAGATCCGCATCATCGGCCGCCGCGAAGGCGCGGTCGTCGTGTTGCAGGTTGCCGACACCGGCCCCGGCCTGCCGGAGCGTGCCCGCACGCATCTGTTCGAGCCGTTCCAGGGCGGCGTGCGCCGCGGCGGCACGGGCCTCGGCCTTGTGATCGCCGCCGAACTCGTGCGTGCCCATGGCGGCGAAATCCGCCTGCTGGAAGGCACGCTGGGCGCCACCTTCCGCATCGTGATCCCGGATCGGCCGGTGATGCTCGACGAGCGCCGGGCCGAGCGCGCCAGCGCCTGAGCTTTCGGGAACAACGGCCCCGCAGGCCTTCGTCCGCCGTTAACCCGCAGCCTTGTCATTATTTGTCTGAGGCTCTAGCTATGCCTCTCGCCGCAAGCGGCACGCGCCCGTAGCTCAGCTGGATAGAGCACCAGACTACGAATCTGGGGGTCAGAGGTTCGAATCCTTTCGGGCGCGCCATTTACCCATTGCGATCATATCAGATTTTTGCGCCGCCGGAACGAGTCCTTTCTCATCGTCACCGCCAGAAGGGAAATGGCTGCCGGTACGGTTGCTGATACGGCCTGTAGTATTGTTGCTGGGGGGATCGATCGTAGGGGCCGCCGCGAAAGCGCCGGTCGCGGAAATACGGATCGTAGCCGCCGTCGCGCCAGTCGTCGCCCGCCAGGATCATATCGGACGGCGAGCGTTCGCGCGTAATGAAGCCGCCCTGCGGGTGGTTGCTTAAGACCGCGACGAATTCGGTGCGGTAGTTGGTCTCGTCGCTGAGCGGCTCGTCCGAGATGACGATGGACGATCTCGGCAAGGCCGTCGGCGCGACGCGGTCGAGCACGTCCTGCGGAATGGTGATGCGGTCGAGTGCGCTTTTGGCGTCGTCGCTTTCGTCGATCGTCACCACGCTCCAGCGCAAGCCGGAGTCGCTCTTCGCCATGGCGGTGAAGACATGCGTGCCGATGCGCTTTCCGGGATTGCTGATCTTGACCGGCACCTCGATGCTCGCATCGAAATATTCGCCGCCGTCGCGCACGGGCTTGCCTGTCAGGCGCCGCACGTAAAGCTTCTGCGTCGCGCGGCTGATGTAGATGGAGACGGGCGCGAGCGCGAGCCTCGCGTCATCGGCGGTTTTCACTGCCGCCGTCTTTTTTGCGTCTGCCGCCTTGGCATTGTCCTTCGCGGCCGCGAGGGCTGCGAGTTTGTCTTTCGCCTCGGTCGTGGCGGTTTCATATTGCGCCTGCGCAGCCGCTGCCTTTTGTGCGGCTTTTTTCTGCAACTCCTCGGCCCGCAATCTGCCCTGATCCGTCTTTGCGTTGGCTAGCGTTTTGTCGGCGGCTGCAAGCTCCGCACTTGCGCGCTTGCTCGCCTGTTCGAGCTTGCGCAAGGACGCAGTCAGCGCGGCGCTGTCGCGTGTTAAGGTTTTGGCAGTTCGCGCCGCTTCATCAGCCGCACTGACGGCCTCCGCGGACGCGCGTATGAGCGGTTCCGCACGCGCCGGAGCCGCTTTCAAGGCATCCGTGTTCGGCACCAGAAGCGCCGGGTGGGAAATCTCCACCTGTTCTGCATCGTTTGGCGCGATGATCACCCGCATGCCGATCCGCGTCTTGTCGAACAGCCTCTCCGCAAAGCCGAAGGGCAACCGCACGCAGCCGTGCGATGCCGGATAGCCGGGAAGCGGGCCGCCATGCAGCGCGATGCCGTTCCAGGTGATGCGCTGCATATGCGGCATGTGGGCGTCGTCATACATGTTCGAGCGGTGATCCCGCTTCTTCTCGACGACAGCGAAGACTCCGGCGGGCGTCTCGCGTTCGGTGGTGCCGGTCGAGACGGGCGCGCGCAGGATCCAGCCTTCGGCGTCGTAGAGTGTGACCCGCTGGGTCTTCGTCGACACAATCGCCATGATCGGCTCGCCGGTCTGGCGCTGCGCCGTTTCCTCGGCGGCCTGCGCGCGACGCGGCTCTCGCTGGGCGGCGGCGGTGGACACCGTCAGCACGGCGATGGCGGCAAGCGTTGCCGCGACGGAAGAGTTCCAAAGCCGCATCTGTGCGCCGCCCGCGGATCGAATTACCATGTCATCGTCTGGTTTGAGCGCCTGTGGGACGCATGTCGATGCCGGGTGAGATCGCGCTTCATTGGACAATGCCGAAACCTAGCAGAGTTTCGCCGCTGCCAACGTCAAATCTACGTTTTTGAACTTCGTCGGCGTCTCCTTTCGGGCGCGCCATTCTTCTTCAAATTGCCGGCGCGTTCTCGTTCAGCTTCTGATCGACGATGTCGACCGAGCGGTCGATTTCCGCGTTCGGCATGCCGAGCTGATGTGAGATCAGTTTCACCAAGAGGTCGACCCGTTCGATGAACGGCGCACCTGCGGCAATCGCCCGCGCGGCCGATGACGGCTTGAGCAGGCTCTCCGCAGCCTTGGCGTATTTTTCAAACGGAACTTGATCTTTCGCATCCGCGCCCAGGCGGCGGGCGACTGCATCGACGTGATCGTAGATCGACCGTGAAAGCGCCAGGTCGCTGTGCACCGCATCGCGGATCGGCCGCGGCTCATGCGGCGTGATGCAGCGGTAATTTCCCGTCAGCAACATCGACCATTTCGCCAAGGGCACGAACAGCGAGTCGAATACTTTTAGCTTCACCGGTACGTCATGGCCGTCGAGCATCAAGGCGGCGATGTCCGCGTCGAGTTCATGCAGCAAGTCGTTGTGTGCCTCGTTGGCAAACGTCGCGGCCTTGAAATTCGTCGGCAGGCCGACATGCAGGACATTCGCCGCTTCCTCCGGCGGGCGGAAGGCCTGCGGATCGGGCGAGCAGAGAGAGACGAGTCCCGGCTCGAAGCGATCCCAGACCTGGGCGTTCGTGTAGGCTTCCTCCAGATCCATTTTCGCGAGCGTCGGAATTCGCTTGAGATACGGCAGCGGCGGCATGTTCATGATCGAAAGACAGGGGAGCTTCGACTCCGCGATCTTGATCATCAGGACCCGGATCGTGTGGTTGGCGTATTGCGGCTCCTGCATTGCAAGGCAGACGAGATCGTAGCGGGATAGATCGACGCTTTCGGGCACGGTCGCGTCCACGGAGCCGGGCAGATCGCGCGAAAAAATCGCCCGATGCACCGCTTCGTCCTTCAGACGGATTCGGACTTCGGTGCCGTCACGGTTGATCAGGTCGGCCGTTTTCTTGCGGCAAACCAGCGTCACGTTGTGACCGGCCATCAAAAGCTTCGTTGCCAGCAACGAGCCGTAGGAGGCCCCGAGAATGAGAACGTTCCGCGCCATGCCTGCTCTCTTTAATCGCTACTCAGGGCCAGCTTTGGCAGAGGCCGGACAATAGGCAATCGGCGACGAGGTCGCACACGGCCATCGGAAAAAGCCGTGCCCGCCGTCGGGAAGGAGGGCGCTTTCCCGCCGCGCGCCGGTGCGCTATCCAAATCGCACGCGCCCATAGCTCAACTGGATAGAGCATCAGACTTCGAATCTGGGGGCAGAGGTTCGAATCCTTTCGGGCGCGCCACTTCCTTCCCTTTCCATCCGTACATCGCTGACCTTCGCGAGCCGTTTGGCCGGCTCCATTTCGTGTGATTTCGCGCATTTACATGAGCTGGAACTAATTTAACACAATTTATGTGGAAATGGAATTAGACTCACAGAATTTTCAGTGTTATTATCTTATTGAACTGATGGTATATGTAAATAAGAGGCTACGCCATGGCACGTCTTCCCCTTCGCACCATCGAGAACGCCCCCGAGGCGGCGAAGGCCGCGCTCGAAACGGCCGAGAAGAACAGCGGCTTCCTCTCGAACCTCCTGCGCCTCCTCGCCAATTCTCCGCTCGCGCTTGAGACCTACCAAACGGTCGGCGCGATCAACGCGCGCGCCTCGCTCACGCTCGCCGAGCGCGAGACGGTCCAGATCACGGCGGCCGCCACGCATGGCTGCGCTTTCTGCGTCGCGGGCCACACCTCGATTGCGCGCAAGAAAACCGATCTCGATGAAGCGACCGTCTCCGGCTTGCGGGAGCGCGAGAAGCTGGAGAACGCACGGCTCGATGCGGTGGCGCGCTTCACGGAAGCGGTGATCGCCAATCGTGGCGCGGTGACGGACGCCGAACTCGCGGCCTTCAAGGCGGCGGGCTTCGACGATCAGGCCGCGCTCGAAGTGGTGCTTGGCGTGAGCCTCGCGACGCTCTGCAATTTTGCGAACAATCTCGGTCAGGTGCCGCTCAACGAGCAACTCGAAAACTGCCGCTGGACTCCGCCCTCAGTACGCGAGGCGGCGGAATAATGAATCGCCCCGCACACCCCGCGCTCGCGCGTCTCGACCCGGACTTCGTTGCTTGGATCGGGGCGAGCGCCTGTGCGCTCGACAGCGGCGAGGAGGACGCAGCCGCGGTCCTGCCGCGTCTCGCCGATGCGGGCGTCACGGCGGCCGGTGTCCCGTTCCATCAGGGCGGCGTCGGCGGCGACATCGTCGATGGCATCGCGGCGGTGTCGGCGGTGGCCGAAGAGTCGCTCGCCGCGGCTTTCGTGCTGTGGGGCCATCGCACCTACATCGAATATCTGTTGCAGAGCCCGAACGGCGCGCTCGGCGAGGAGCTTCTGCCGGATTTGCTCGCGGGCCGCGTTGCCGGCGCGACCGGGCTTTCCAACGCGATGAAATTTCTCGCCGGCCTCGAAGCGCTGCAGATTTCCGCACGCGAAGGCGAGGGCGGACTGACGCTGACCGGCAAGATGCCATGGGTGACGAATCTGCGGCCGCAGGGCTTTCATGTCGCGGCGGCCGTCGATCACGAGAACGGTCAGGCGTTCATTGCATCGCTCTCTCATTATGATGTGGGATTGGCCCGCTCCGACGATCTCGCGCTGTTCGGGATGCAATCCACGAATACGGCGGCGGTTGCGCTCACGAATGTGAAAATCGGCGCGGATCGAATTCTCCATGCCGATGCCCGCTCTTGGCTGCCGCGCATCCGTCCGGCGTTCCTCGGATTGCAATGCGGCATGTCGATCGGACTCGCGCGCCGCTCGCTGAACGAAGCGACGCAAGCAGCGGGCGCGGGCAGGGGCGTCCTGAGTGAGCCGCTGCACGATCTTGCCGCGCGTCTCGCGCAGGCCGAAAGCCGTTTGTTCGCGGGCGTGCGCTCGCGCGAATTCGAAGCCGACGCCGCGCCTCTATTCGAACTTCGTATCGCGCTCGCCGACATTGCGGCGGACGCCGTGTCGCTCGAGCTGCATTCCGCCGGCGGCCGCGCCTATCTGCGCGAGCCAGGACGGCACGTCGCCCGCCGCTGGCGCGAAGTTGCGTTCATTCCGCTGATCACGCCGAGCCTCGTGCAGCTCAAGACCGCGCTCCACCAGCGGCGCCGGAGCGCCGCATGAGCCAGCTCGCGCTCCAGGCCCAGGATATTTCGCTGCGCTATCCCGGCGCGCCCGCGCCGGTGCTGGCGAATTTCGATCTCGACCTCGCGCCAGGCGAGATCGTCACGGTGCTCGGCCCGAGCGGCGTCGGCAAGTCGAGTCTGTTGCGCGTGCTCGCGGGCTTGCAGCCGCCGACTGGCGGCAGCGTGCAGGTCGGCGGCGCGACGCTGACGAACGTCCACCCGCGGCTTGCCATCGCCTTTCAGAATCCGGGCCTCCTGCCGTGGCTCGATCTTGAAAAGAACGTGGCCTTCGGCCTCGATTTCAGGCACCAGCCCGAGCTCTCGCGCGAGACCCGGAAAGCGCGCGTCGATGCGGCAATCGGCGAGGTGGGCCTCGGTCACGCGCGCGGCCTGAAGCCCGCGCAACTTTCCGGCGGCATGGCGCAGCGCGCCGCACTCGCACGTTGCCTCGCGCGTCAGCCCGAGGTGCTGCTGCTCGACGAGCCCTTCGGCGCGCTCGATGAAGTGTCGCGCGCCGAGATGCAGCATCTCCTGCTCAAGGTCGTGGCCGACTCCGGCGCGGCGGCCGTCCTCATCACCCACGACATCGACGAGGCGCTGCTCGTCTCCGACCGCATTCTGCTGCTCGGCGGCACGCCCGCGCGCCAGATCGGCGAGTGGACCGTCGACCTGCCGACGCCGCGCGACGACGACGTCGCCGAGCTTGGCAAGCTCCGCATCGAAATTCTCACCACGCTTCGCGGCGCCGTTCGCCGCCAGTGACGAAGGAAACGACAATGAACGAAGATTTTTTCTCCCGCCGCGACATGCTCAAGCTGTCGGCTTTGCTCACGGCCGCCGGCGCGGCTCCCTTCCTGAATGCGTATGAAGCGCGCGCGCAGGAAGAAAATGCGCCCGTGCGGGTCGGCTACCTGCCGATCACCGACGCGACGCCGTTACTCGTCGCGCACGGCAAAGGCTTCTTCGAAGCCGAGGGTTTGAAGGTCGAGAAGCCCGTTCTCTTCCGCGGCTGGTCGCAGATCGTGGAGGCCTTTCTCGCCGGTCAGGTGAACGTCGTTCATCTGCTCGCGCCGATGACCGTTTGGGCGCGCTACGGCAGCAAGGCGCCCGCGAAAGTCGTCGCCTGGAATCACACGAGCGGCTCGGGCCTCTCGGTCGACTACAGCATCGACAAGGTCTCGGACCTCGGCGGCAAGACCGTCGCCATTCCGTTCTGGTACTCGATCCATAACGTCGTGCTGCAAATCCTGCTGCGCGAGAACGGCTTGACGCCGGTTTCCAAAAGCGGTGAGCCCGCGCCGAACGAAGTGAAGCTCGTCGTGATGGCGCCGCCGGACATGGTGCCCGCGCTCGCGTCCAAGCGCATCGCCGGCTACATCGTGGCCGAGCCCTTCAACGCTGCCGCCGAAGTATTGAAGGTCGGCAAGGTGCTGCGCTTCACCGGCGACGTCTGGAAGGACCATGCCTGCTGCGTCGTGACCATGCACGAGAAGCTGCTCACCGAGCAGTCGGCCTGGTCGCAGAAGGTCGTGAACGCGATGGTGAAAGCGCAGCTCTGGACGCGCGCGAACCGCGGCGAAACGGCCGAGTTGCTCTCAAAAGACAACGCGCAGAAATACACCCCGCACAGCGTCGAGGTGCTGAAGCGCGTGTTGGCGCCGGCCGAGACCGACGCCGCCGAATATGTGAAGGCCGGCGCGATCAAGCATCCCGACTGGCGCGAGCGCCGCATCGACTTTCAGCCCTATCCGTTCGCGAGCTACACCGAGGAGTTGGTCCGCCGCCTCAAGACGACGCTCGTCGAAGGCGACCGCGGCTTCCTCGACAAGCTCGATCCGGCCTTCGCCGCGAAGGATCTCGTCGACGACAGCTTCGCGAAAAAGGCGGTGGCCTCGCTCGGCGGCCTGTCGAAATTCGGCCTCGCCGACTCCTTCACCCGCAAGGAGATCGTTCAGGCGTGAACATCCACGCGCACCATCTCGAGGCGGCCAGCGCCGTCGCGCCGGACTTTCTCCGCAACGGGAGAAAAGCCGTCGCGGCGCCGCGCCCGCGCGCGCTCGTGCGCCTTGTTTCATCGTGGCTGCTCGGGGTCAGTGGCCTGATCGCGCTGCTCGTCCTGTGGTGGATCGCCACGGATTTGCTTGTCGCGTCCGACAGTTTTGCCGCACGCTTTTCGCCGACCACGGCGCTGCCCGCGCTTTATGAATTGCTCACCGCGTCGGACCTGCTGCATCACCCGGTCGTCAGCCTGCGGCGCGTCTTGGTCGGCCTTGGCCTCGCGCTTTTGATCGGCGTGCCGCTGGGGCTGCTCGTCGGGCGCTCAAAGCTCGCCGAAGCCGCCACCACGCCGTCGTTCCAGTTCCTGCGCATGATCTCGCCGCTCTCCTGGATGCCGATCGCCGTCATGGTGTTCGGCGTGGGCGATGCGCCGATCTATTTCCTGCTCGCCTTCGCCGCCGTGTGGCCGATCCTGCTCAACACGGCGGCGGGCGTGCGCCAGCTCGATCCGCATTGGCTGTTGCTGTCGCGCAGCCTTGCCGCGACGCAGTGGGAGACGCTGACGCGCGTCGTGGTGCCGGGCGTGCTCGGCCATGTGCTGACCGGCATTCGCCTTGCCATCGGCATCAACTGGATCGTGCTCGTTCCCTGCGAGATGCTCGGCGTATCGGCAGGGCTCGGCTATTTCATCCTCGATACGCGCGACCGGCTCGCCTATTCCGAACTCATGGCGACCGTGATCGCCATCGGCGTCATCGGTTATGCGCTCGATGTGCTGGCCCGCGCGGTGATCGCGCGCGTATCGCCCGGCAGCGACTGAGCCGCTTCCATCGGCGCCGGGCGCGCTCTATGGTCCCGCGGCAGGCGCCCGTAGCTCAGCTGGATAGAGCATCAGACTTCGAATCTGAGGGTCGGGAGTTCGAATCTCTCCGGGCGCGCCAGTCTCACGGTCGGCCTTACTGAAGCTCCGACATCTCCCGGAAAGAAACGAGCCGGCGGCTGCGTTCGTCCCATAACACCAGCCGCACGCAGCGGAAACTCTCAGCCAATGTGAGCCGGCCGGTATCGGCGAGCTCGGGATGATCGCGCAGCACCTGCGGGAGCCGGTAATATGGAATGCGGCTGCACAAGTGATGCAAGTGATGCATGCCGATATTCGCGGTGAACCAGCGCAAGATCGTGGGTAGGTCGTAGTGTGAGCTGCCGTACAGCGCGGCCTCGTGTTGATTCCAGCCGCGCTCCCGGATCCAGAACGTGTCCTCGAACTGATGTTGAACGTAGAACAGCCACACCCCGATCGAGGCGCCGATCACCATGATCGGCAAATGGATCAGGAGGAACGGGCCGATGCCGACGAACCAGATAACGATGGCCGCAACGGCGGCAATGGCCACATTGGTTCCCATCGTGCTGACCCACGGCATCCATCCCGCGCCGCGCATCATTCCGGCCGGGAGCCGATGCTGCAGGATGAAAAGATACGCCGGACCCAACCCGAACATGACGAGCGGATGGCGATAGGCGCGATAGCGAAGGCGGCCCCAGCGCGGTAGCGCGTGATATTCACGCACGGTCAGCGTATCGATGTCGCCGATGCCTCGCTGATCGAGGTTGCCCGAGCTGGCGTGATGGGCGGCGTGGGACTGGCGCCAGAAGTCGTAGGGCGTAAAGGTCAGGACGCCGATCGCGCGTCCGGCCCAGTCGTTGGCGAGCCGATGGCGAAAGAAAGAGCCATGCCCGCAATCGTGCTGGATCATGAACATCCGCACGAGAAACCCCGCGGCCGGAACGGCGAGTGCCAAGCCGATCCAGTAGCCGAAATAGAGCGCAACCCACATCGCGCCCCACAACAGCACGAACGGGCCCACGGTAATGGCAAGCTCGACGAAGGCGCGCGTGCGGCTCGGCTGCCGGTAGGAGGCAAGACGCCGTGCCCACTCGAATGCCGACGTAGCGCGGTCGGTCGGAACCGTCTGTGCGTTCATTCCCAACGTCTCTCCATCAAGCGGCGCGAGCGCTCGCGCTGCCGTTATGCCGGCGGTTTCACCGAAAGCGGGGTGATTATTCAGCACGGAGCCCGGGCGGCGAGCTGTGCACTTCGAGGCCGTTGTAGTCGATGAAGCCGGTTTGGCAAACTTGTTCATGAAATGAGGATGAGCCGTCGCGGCTGCCCAGCTGTATTTTCATGCCTCGGGCCCGCGCTCGCCTAGTCGTGATATGCAACGCTGGCGCGCCGTTTCGGCGCCTTGATTATTGTTCCCTTCCCCCTCATCTCTACGCCGCATGCCTCAGAAAAAAATCGGTTTCCTCTCCTTCGGTCACTGGACGCCTTCGCCCAACTCGCAGACGCGCTCGGGGGCGGATGCGCTGCTGCAGTCGATCGATCTCGCCGTCGCGGCTGAGGAGTTAGGCGCGGACGGCGCCTATTTCCGGGTGCATCACTTCGCGCGCCAGCTCGGCTCGCCCTTTCCGCTGCTCGCCGCCGTTGGCGCAAAAACGAAGAAGATCGAGATCGGCACCGCCGTCATCGACATGCGCTACGAGAACCCGATGTACATGGCCGAGGACGCGGGCGCGGCCGACTTGATTGCAGGCGGACGTTTGCAGCTTGGCATCTCGCGCGGCTCGCCGGAGCAGGTGATCGACGGCTGGCGCTACTTCGGTTACGCGCCGGCGGAGGGGAAGACCGACGCCGATATGGCGCGGCAGCACGCCGAGGTTTTCCTGAAAGTGCTGCAAGGCGAGGGCTTCGCGCAGCCCAACCCGCGCCCGATGTTTCCGAACCCGCCCGGCCTGTTGCGCCTCGAGCCGCACGCCGAAGGTCTGCGCGAGCGCATCTGGTGGGGCGCGGCGACCAACGCCACGGCGGAATGGGCGGCGCATATGGGCATGAACCTGCAAAGTTCGACGCTCAAATTCGACGAGACCGGCGAGCCGTTCCACATTCAGCAGGCGAAGCAGATCCGCGCCTACCGCGAGGCGTGGAAGGTCGCGGAAAATGCGCGCGAGCCGCGGGTCTCGGTGAGCCGCAGCATCTTCGCGCTGATGAACGACATGGATCGCGCTTACTTCGGCCAGAGCGGCAAGGAAGAAGACCAAGTCGGTTTCATTGAGGCCGACACGCGCGCGATCTTCGGACGCGGTTATGCCGGCGAGCCCGACGCACTCGTGAAAGAACTGGCGAAGGACGAAGCGATCGCCGAAGCCGACACGCTGCTGCTCACCGTGCCGAACCAGCTCGGCGTCGAGTACAACGCGCATGTCATCGAGTCGATCCTGAAGCACGTCGCGCCGGCGCTTGGGTGGCGCTGACGTTACCTGTCAGGATTTCTTCAGGACATAGTGCGCCGCTTTCGGCGTGCTCGCATATTCGACTTGTGTGAGGCCGAGCGCGGGCAAGTCGATGCCGTGGAGCAGATGCTCGCCTTGGCCGAGCAGCACCGGGCTCACGGCCAAATGCATCTCGTCTACGAGCCCGGCCATCAGATATTGCCGGATCGTCTCCGCACCGCCGCCGAGCCGCACGTCCTTGCCCTTCCCCGCCGCGCGCGCTTTTTCGAGCGCGGGGCGGATGCCGTCCGTCACGAAGCGAAACGTCGTGCCGCCTTTCATTTCAAATGACTTGCGCGGGTAGCGCGTGAGCACGAAGACGTCCAATGATAGGGCGGTTCGTCGCCCCACCAGCCCTTCCAGCTTTCGTCCGGCCACGGCCCGCGCACCGGCCCGAACATGTTGCGGCCCAGAATCCACGCGCCGATGTTCTCGAACCCGCGCCGCGCGAAGTCGTCGTCCGGGCCGGTCGCGCCGCCGTTCTTTCCCATCACTCGCTTCTGAAACGTCTGCGTGCCGATCATCCAGCCGTGCAGGTTTTCGCCGCCGACGCCGAGCGGTGTCTCCCGAGTCTGATCCGGCCCCGCACCGAAGCCGTCGAGCGAAATCGAAAAGCAGCTCACGCGCAGTTTGGACATGCTCTTTTCCATGGCGGCCGCGTCTCAGCGCGCGGAGGCCGACGGCTCCCAAAGCTCAATCGGATTTCCCTCGGGATCGTGAATGCGGCCGAAGCGGCCGACTTCCGAGTCCCATTCCGCGCGTGTCTCGACCGCGATATCATCTGCGGTCAGTTGCGCGATCAACCCATCGAGATCATCAACGCGGAAATTGACCATCCATTGCTGTTCGCGCCGGCCGAAATAATCCGTATCTGCGGAGAACGGTCCGAAGATCGTCGCGCCCGCTTCCTGCCGCCATACTTCCTTGTGCAGGTCGGCAACGCCGAGATGCCGTTCATACCATTCGGCAAGCGCCTTTGGATCCCGCGCGCGGAAAAACAGCCCGCCGATTCCGGTCACCTTCGGCATTGCGCGCGCTACCGCTTCTCTTCCAGCGCCAGCGCTTCCTGCAGGAACGCCCCCTTGAGCGTCGGGTCGGTGAGGAATTCGCCGTAGAAGGCGCTGTTGACCATGCGGCTGTCGAGGCTCGCGCGTACGCCGCGATGCGTCCGGCACAGATGCGCGGCGCTGATCCGCACCGCGAGCCCGCGCGGCTTGGTCACGTCCATGATGTATTTGCCGATCTGTGCGACGAGCTCTTCCTGGATCTGGAGCCGCGCCGAGAAATAATGAACGATGCGGTCATATTTCGAGAGCCCGATGATCTTGCCGTCGGGCGAGGGCAGCACGCCAATCACGGCGTGACCGACGATCGGCATCAAATGGTGCGCGCAGGTGGAGCGCACTTCGATCGGCCCGGTCACGAGCAACTGGTCGTAACGCTCGACATTCTCGAATTCGGTGACGGAAGGCGGCTCGCTGTAGCGGCCCCACATGAGGTCTTCCACCAGCATTCGGGCGACGCGGATCGGCGTCTCCTGCATGTTGTGGTCGTTCTTGGTGTCGAGCTGGAGAATGCCGAACAGTTCCTCGAGCTTGCCGGCTGCCGCCTCGATCATCGCGGCCTTTTCGGCAGGCTCTAATACGCCGACCGCCTCATTGCTCAGGCGGGAGGCGGGCAGGCGGTGAATGGTGCAGCTCATCGGACCCTCGCAAAATCGCTTCGCAATGAATATTTGCCTGAGGAACCGGCGCGTCAACCGGGCGAGGTAGCGCGTCCGGTGGGCCAGGGGCGGCCAGCGCGATCTCGTCAAGAGACCGACAACGCCTCGCCTTTAGAATGCCTAGGAACCGGAACGGGCGCCTGCTACAGCGGGCCAGCCCGGAACCCGCCCGCAAACGGCCGGTTGGTCCGGGGAAGGAGCCCAATGTACGACTGGTGGCGCAGCATCGAGGCCTACTTTCGCGACCGGGTGAACTGGCATCGCGTTGGCGTCGTGCTCGGCCTGTCGATCATGGTCATTGCGCTCTACGTTCTCTACAAGCTGCTGCGCGGCATCGAGCCGCGCGAAGTGATCGACGCGATCCGCCAGACAAGCGCGCTGAATATTCTCATCGCCGCGCTGTTTGTCGCCGCTGGCTACATCACGCTCACCTTCTATGACTACTTCGCGCTGAAGACGATCGGCCGCAATGAGGTGCCGTATCGCGTCGCCGCGATCGCGGGCTTCACCAGCTACTCGATCGGTCACAATGTCGGCTTCTCCGTCTTCAGCGGCGGGACGGTGCGCTTTCGCATCTACTCCACGGCCAGCGGACTGAGCGCCGTTGAGGTCGCAAAAATCTGCTTTATCGCCGGGCTCACCTTCTGGCTCGGCAACATCGCCGTGCTGGGCCTTGGCTTCGTCATTCATCCCGAGGCTGCGTCGGCGGTCGACCGCCTGCCGCCGGCGGTGAACTACGCAGCGGGCGTCATGTTGCTCGCCATGCTCGCGGCCTACACGATCTGGGTGAGCGTCGCGAACCGCAAATTCGGCCGTGGCGGCTGGTCGGTGACGTTGCCCGGCGGGCGGCTGACGCTGTTGCAGATTTCAATCGGCGTTGTCGATCTCGTCTGCTGCGCGGCGGCGATGTACATGCTGATGCCGTCTGCGCCGCCGATCGATTTCATTTCGCTCGCGGTGATTTTCGTCGCGGCGACGTTGCTGGGATTTGCGAGCCACACGCCCGGCGGCATCGGGGTTTTCGACGCAGCGATGCTGCTCGCACTTTCGCAGTTCGGCCGGGAGGAGCTCGTCGGCGCGCTCCTTCTCTTCCGGCTGCTCTATTATATTGTCCCGTTCGTGCTTTCGCTCGCGATTGTCGCCTTCCGCGAGTTCGTCATGAAGTCGCGCCGGCGCGTGACCAGGCCGCGCCGCCGTCCTTCGACCGCAGCCTGACGACTACTTGCGCGGCGGCATCATGCCCGCCGGCACTTTCATGGGCTTCAGGCCCGGCGGCGGCGTGAGCTGCTTCATGTCCTGCGGCGCGCGCTCAAGCTCGACCACTTCGAAGATCGTCTCGCGCTTGCCGTTCACGTTTCCGCTCATGCGCAGCATGATCCCGTCGCGCGTGACGCAGGCAATGGCGTCCATCTTCTTGTCGTCCGCGGTCTTCATATCTGGCTTCCAAAGATCGCAGGTTTCGCCCGCGACCTTGTCGGTACCGATGCGCTGGCCCGTGCCCTGCGCGACGCCGACATTGCCTTGATCGCCGGCACCGGTTTCGATCGCCATCGGCGCCATGCCGGGCACCGACATGATCATGATGCCCTTCTGCGTCTTCACGTCGAAATAGCCGACCATCGGCTGCGGCATTTCGGGCGAGCGCATCTCCATGCGCATTTTCCCGTTGGCGTGCCGGTACTCGACCGTCATGCCGCCGGCCATTCGGCCCTTGCTGCGATAGTCAGATGCCGGTGAGGGCATGGACTCGGCTCCGGCGTGACCCGCCAGTCCGAGCAACACAACGCCTGCTGTCATTGTCCGCTTCATCGGCCCCTCCGAATCGTGTTGCCCGCTGACTTTATGGTTGATGTCATGGGCGAAATTGCGCCGCAAGCGAGCCTCTTCCGGCAGTCGGCGACGAGGGAATGCATGGCGCGGCCGCCCAGAGCGCGCTAAATCTGTGGCAGGAAACAACATGACGCCGGAATCGATCGACGCCGCCGGAACGGCTACACGGACCTCGTCCCTACGCAGCCAGGACTGGCGCGCACGCATTTACGCCGCGCGCTGGGTGCTGGGGGCGGCGTTCGCCGTACTTCTTCTGTTGGCCTTCTGGGGAAAGCTGTCGCCCGTCGAAGCGGCGATCGCCGCGCTCCTCATTGGCGCCGCAGCGCTGTTCCCCCGCCGTTCCCGGACCGCCACTCCGGCGGCTGCGCCGGTGACGTCCTCGCGCATTCCATTTGCGGTCGACCCGCAGCTCGCGGCCGTGATCGGCGCGCTGCCCGAACCTGCGCTCCTGATCGACCGGCGCGGTTCGATCCTGGTCGGCAATGAAGCGACGGTCCGCTCCATCGGCCCGGTACGGCGCGGCGAGCCGCTCTCCTTCACCGTCCGTGCGCCCGAGATCATCGAGGCCGTGCGCGCCGCGGCCGACGGCAAGGCGCGACGGGTTGAATTCACCGAGCGCGCGCCGCATGAGCGCGCCTTCGAAGTTTATGTGACGCCCATCCTGTTCGATTTCGCAGCAGACCTCGACAACGTGGACGCCTTTCTGCTCACGTTCCACGACCTGACCGCGCAGCGGCGCGTGGAAAAAATGCGCGCCGACTTCGTGGCCAATGCAAGCCACGAACTACGCACGCCGCTCGCCTCACTTTCGGGCTTCATCGAAACGCTGCAAGGTTCCGCGAAGAGCGACCCGGCGGCGCGCGAGCGCTTCCTCGGCATCATGGTCGATCAGGCGCGCCGCATGTCGCGTCTGATCGACGACCTCTTGTCGCTGTCGCGCATCGAGCTGAACGAGCATCTGCGGCCGCAGACGGTCGTGGACCTCGCGGCGATTGTCGGTGTCGTCTGCGACACGCTCGCGCCGCTCGCGAAAGAGCGCAGCGTCGACCTCGTCGTCACCGGCGGGGAGAAACCTTTGCTCGTGCAGGCCGACCGCGACGAACTTACGCGGCTATTCGAAAACCTGATCGAGAACGCGCTCAAATACGGCGGCAGCGGCAAGCTTGTTGAGGTCAGGCTCGCGCAGGAAGGAGCGGAAGCGGTCGCGGCTGTGCGCGACTTCGGCCCCGGCATTGCACCTGAACACCTGCCGCGCCTGACCGAGCGCTTTTACCGGGTGGACGCGCAGACGAGCCGGGCGGAGGGCGGCACCGGGTTGGGCCTCGCCATCGTGAAGCACATCCTCTCGCGCCATCGCGGCCGGCTCGCGATTGAGAGCGAACTCGGCAAGGGCGCGTCTTTCGTGGCCCGCATCCCGCTGTCCACATCCCCGGCGGCGTAAAGCTGCGTGAATACAGGCGCTTAGCCTGTCATCCACCTGTCACCCGTTAGCCATAGAAGTTTGGCCGAGGCTCCCTAGGAGTCCCGATGCCACGCAAAGAAGTGGCCTTTCGACCGGGAGGTCGATCGTTCGACTCACAGAAAGGCATGTCCATGAAACTGACAACCCTGGCCCTGACCGCAGCGGTCGCGCTGACGGGCGCGGCATCAGCCTCGGCGCAGACAATCGTCCAGGTGGACGGCTCGTCCACCGTTTTCCCCATCTCCGAAGCGATGGGCGAGGAATTCCAGAAAGAGACCAAGATCCGCGTCACGGTCGGCCTCTCCGGCACCGGCGGCGGCTTCAAGAAGTTCTGCCGCGGCGAAACCGACGCGACAGGCGCTTCACGTCCGATTCGCAAGGGCGAAGCCGATGAGTGCAAAAAGAACGGTATTGAGTACATCGAACTGCCGGTTGCGCTCGACGCTCTCGCGGTGATCGTGAACCCGAAGAACAAGTTCGCCAGCGAACTGACCGTCGCCGAACTTAAGAAAATGTGGGAGCCCGAAGCGCAGGGCAAGATTACGAACTGGAATCAGATCCGTTCGAGCTTCCCCGACGCTCCGCTGAAACTCTTCGGCGCCGGGACCGACTCGGGCACTTACGACTATTTCACCGCCGCAATCGTCGGCAAGGAGCACTCGAGCCGCGGCGACTTCACGGCTTCCGAGGACGACAACGTGCTTGTGCAAGGCGTCGCCGGTGACGTGAATGCCATCGGCTTCTTCGGTCTCGCCTACTATATCGAGAACAAGGACAAGCTGAAAGCGGTCGCGATCAAGCTGAACGACAGCGCGAAGGGTGTGCTGCCGTCGGTTGAGGGCGCCAAGACGGGTTCCTATCAGCCGCTGTCGCGTCCGATCTTCATGTACTTCAGCAAGAAATCGCTCGACACCAAGCCGGAAGTGCTGAAGTTCGCCGAATTCTACATGAACCCGAAGCACTCGACGAAGCTCGTGGCCGAAGTCGGCTATGTGCCGCTGCCGGAACCGGCACTCAAGGCCTTCGCCGAGCGCGTCACCAAGCGCCAGGTCGGCACCGGCTTCACCGGCTCGAAGATCGGTGTCTCGGTCGAAGATCTGATCAAGGAACCGCTGGTCTACTGATCGGCATCGGTTGCGTAGCGTGCGGAGGGCGGCGTCGCTGCCGCCCTCCGGTCTCGACCAGAATTCGTTGCTGAAGGTGCATTGATGTCCGTCGCCCAGGAGTCAAACGTAGCCGCCTCGGCGATCGGACGGGACAATCTGCGCCCCAGCGAGGCGTTCCTGAAGCGCCGGCGCCTGCTCGCCTTGACCATGCAGGCGATCCTGTTTCTGGCGGCTGCGCTTTCCGTGCTGGTTACGGCCGGGATCGTCTACGTCCTGGTCGTGGAAAGTGCGAAATTTTTCACTCACGTCCCGATTGTCGATTTTCTGTTCGATACGCAGTGGACGCCCGTATTCGAGAATCCGCGTTTCGGAATCATCACGCTGGTCTCCGGCACGGTTGTCAGCTCGCTCATCGCACTGGCTGTCGCGGTGCCACTCGGAACCATCCTCGCAATCTATCTGTCCGAGTATGCGAACTCGACGGTACGGGAGGTGGTTAAGCCCTGCCTGGAATTGCTCGCGGGCATTCCGACGGTCGCCTTCGGCTACTTCGCGCTGCTGTTCCTCACGCCGATTTTCCAGATTTTCATTCCCACGCTGTCCGGCTTCAACCTACTTGTGCCGGGCATTGTGATGGGGATCATGATCCTCCCTTACATCGTGTCGGTCAGTGAAGACGCGATGCGTGCAGTACCCGCCGCCTTGCGCGAAGGCGCTTACGCGCTCGGTTACACCAAGCTACAGACTGCGACTCGGGTCATCATCCCCGGCGCTTTCTCGGGCGTGACGGCGGCATACATACTCGGCATGTCGCGCGCCGTTGGCGAGACAATGGTGGTCGCGATCGCCGCCGGCCAGCAGGCGCGGATCGCATACAACCCGCTTGAAGGCGCCGCGACGATCACCGCTTACATCGTGCAGATGAGTCTCGGCGACCTGCCGCACGACTCGCTCGCCTATCTCACGATCTTCGCGGCGGGTCTGACTCTCTTTTTGATGACTTTTATTTTCAACATTGTCGCCTTCTGGCTGCGCCGTAAGTACCGGGAGGTCTATTGATGGCGACCGCGAATATTCAGCCCGTGACCCCGCTTCGCGAGCACATCGACGAAGGTGCGCTTGTCCGAAAGGCCAATCGTTCCGACAGCCGCTTCGAGATTATCGGTCTCGGCGTGTTGATTGTAACGATGCTCGTCCTTTTGTCCCTCATCATGGATTTCATGGTCGATGGGCTGGGCCGTATCGATGGCGCGTTTTTCATCAATTATCCGTCACGCCGTCCCGAACAGGCGGGCATTCTCTCGGCCTGGGTCGGCACGCTGATGATCATGACGACCACGGCGTTGCTTGCGGTGCCGCTCGGCGTCGCGGCCGGAGTGTATCTGGAAGAATATGCGCCGAAGAATTTCATCACGAACGTGATTGAGATCAACGTCACCAATCTCGCGGGCGTACCGTCGATCATTTACGGCCTGCTGGCACTGGGACTGTTCGTGCAGACTTTCAAGATGGGTCAAACCGTACTGGTGGCGGGCATGACTCTGTCGCTGCTGATCTTGCCGATCATCATCGTGGCGACGCGCGAAGCACTTCGCTCGATACCGCTGGAGACGCGCGAAGCGGCCTTCGGGCTCGGCGCGGACAAGTGGCAGACGATCCGCATGTACCTGTTGCCGGCGGCGCAACCTGGAATTCTTACCGGCGCAATTGTTGGAATGTCGCGTGCGATCGGCGAAACGGCCCCTCTCATCACGATCGGCGCGCTGACGTTCATCGCCTTCCTGCCGCCTTCTCCGATTCAGCCGGAGTTTCCCTTCCTGAGCCTCGAATGGATCGTTTCGCCGTTCACTGCGATGCCCATTCAGATGTTCAACTGGATTTCGCGTCCGCAAGCGGGTTTCCACATCAACGCCGCGGCGACGGGTCTCATCCTGCTCGCCATGACACTTCTCATGAACGGGGCAGCCATATGGTTTCGCTACAGAATTCGGTCCAGACGGTGAGTGCGGCAACTTCTTTTCGCGAGAGCGCGGACGGTTTGACCGTCGACACTTTCACGAGGCACTCTGCCGAAGAGGCTCGGTCGCGAGATGCAATGGCGCAGATAGTAAAATCGCGAAGCGAAAGCAGCGCGCCGCTTTCTATTGCGGACGCACCGCGCCGTGCGGAAGTAAGAAATCTCAATTTCTTCTACGGTGACGCGCAGGCGCTGAAGAGCGTCAATTTCCCGGTTATTGACCGGAAGGTGACGGCGCTTATCGGCCCATCCGGCTGTGGCAAGAGCACGCTGCTCCGCTGCTTCAATCGGATGCACGATCTTTATCCGGGAAATCGTTACGAAGGCGAAATTCGCCTTTATCCCGAAGATCTGAACATTGTCAGCCGCGATGTCGATCCGATGTATGTGCGGCTTCGTATCGGCATGGTTTTTCAGAAGCCGAATCCCTTTCCGAAGTCGATCTATGAAAACGTCGCCGCCGGGTTGTGGGTTCGTGGCGTTCGTAAAAAGGCGCTTGTAGATGAGCGAGTAGAGTTCGCCTTACAGCGCGCAGCTCTGTGGAACGAAGTAAAGGATCGGCTTCGGGAATCGGCCTACGGCCTTTCTGGCGGACAACAGCAGCGTTTATGCATCGCACGCGCACTGGCGCCAGATCCGGAAATCATACTCCTCGACGAGCCGACGTCGGCGCTCGATCCCATCGCAACGTCCAAGATTGAGGAGCTGCTTACCAACATCGGCGATCAGGTAACGGTCATCATCGTTACGCACAACATGCAGCAGGCGGCGCGCGTCTCGCATTTCACTGCATTTATGCATCTCGGCAATATGGTGGAATACGACGTTACCGAAAAGATTTTCACCAATCCGGCCGAGAAGCGAACGCTCGACTACATCACAGGCCGTTTCGGCTGAACCGTCGGGGAGCCCGCTATGACCGAACATATTCTTAAAGCCTTCGACGACGACCTGCGCGAAATCTCTTCGCGCGTCGCCGAGATGGGCGGCATTGCCGAGCGACTGGTTGTTGAGTCCGTCGATGCGCTCGTCAAGCGCGACATCGCGCTGGCGAAGCGCGTTGTGCCGGCGGACGCGCAGGTCGATGCCTTGCAGCGAGAGATCGAGGAAAAGGCGATCCTCACCATCGCCCGCCGCCAGCCCATGGCGGTCGACTTGCGCGAAATCGTATCGGCGCTGCGCATCGCGAACGACCTCGAGCGCGTGGGCGATCTGGCGAAGAACACGGCGAAGCGCGTGGTCGCGCTCGACGGTGACTACCACGCGCAGAAGCAGTTGCGCGGCGTGCGCCATATGGCGGACATGGTGATCGAGCGCCTGAAGCAGGTCCTCGACGCCTACGGCGCCCGCGACGCCGAGCGCGCCATGGACGTCTGGCGCCGCGACGGCGAGGTGGACTCCATGTACACCTCGCTCTTCCGCGAGTTGCTGACCTATATGATGGAAGACCCGCGCCACATCACGCTTTGCATCCATTTGCTGTTCGCGGCCAAGAACATCGAGCGGATCGGCGACCACGCCACCAATATTGCGGAAACCATCTATTATCTGGTTATCGGCGAGGTTCTGACCGACGAGCGGCCGAAGGTCGACACCACGAGCTTCGCCAAGATCGGAATGCCGGGCTGAGCGCATGAAACCGCGCGTGATGATTGTCGAGGACGAGCAGGCGCTCAACCTCCTGCTTCGCTACAACCTCGAAAGCGAAGGTTTCGACGTCGATATCGTCGATCGCGGCGATGAGGCCGAGACGCGCGTGAGCGAGGCGATGCCCGATCTCGTTATCCTCGACTGGATGCTGCCGGGCGTATCCGGCATCGAGATTTGCCGCCGCCTGCGTGCGCGCAGCGAAACCAAGCACCTGCCGATCCTGATGCTGACGGCGCGCGGCGAAGAAAGCGAGCGCGTGCGCGGTCTCGATACCGGCGCCGACGACTATGTGGTGAAGCCCTTCTCGCTGCCGGAGTTGCTGGCGCGCGTGCATGCGTTGCTGCGCCGTTCGAAGCCCGAGCAGACCATGAAGGTGCTGGCCGCGGGCGACATCGAGCTCGATCGCGAGCGGAAGCGCGTGCATCGCGGCGGCCGCGAACTGCATCTCGGCCCGACCGAATTCCGCCTGCTCGAATTTTTGATGGTCAGTCCGGGCCGCGTCTTCACGCGCGAGCAACTGCTCGATCAGGTCTGGGGCAGGGAAGCCTATATCGACGAGCGCACCGTCGACGTGCATGTCGGGCGCTTGCGCAAGTCGCTCTCGCGCGGCCGCGAGATCGATCCCATCCGCACCGTGCGCGGCGCCGGCTACTCGTTCAACGAGCAATTCGCGAAGGCGAGCTGAATAGTGGCCTCATGGTTCGAGACGCGCCGCTTCGCGGCGCTCCTCACCATGAGGAAAAAGGCAGAAAAGAAAGAGCCCTCATCCTGAGGAGCCGCGCGAAGCGCGGCGTCTCGAAGGATGAGGGCTTTATTCGTTGACGCTTAGCGCGCCTGTTGTTGCCGCTGACGCCGGCGATCCGCTGCCGGCTGGTATGCTGCGCGCGAGTGATACGGGCAGTAGGGGCGCTCGGTCTTCACCTGCGAGCCGCAATAACCGAAACCTTCCTTGCCCGGTTCGCCGATCGGCCAGCGGCAGGTGCTCTCGCTCAGTTCCAGGATCGAGATGCGCGGCCCGATCGGCACGACATTGGCAAGCGGATCGAGATCTTGCTCGTAGTCGTACTGCGGCGCGAGCGCGTTATTGCCGTGATAACGCATGCGCGGGCGCATGGTGGCTTGCCGCGGCTTGCGGACACGCGGAACGGAGGAGGAGGGGGTCTTGGCCCGGCCGGAGAGGCCCAGGCGGTGGACCTTACCGATCACGGCGTTACGGGTGACGCCTCCGAGCTGGGCCGCGATTTGACTGGCCGAGAGCCCGTCCGCCCAGAGCTTTTTCAGGAGTTCAACCCGTTCGTCGTTCCAGCCCATCGCCGCGTCCCCTTCTTGCGGTCTTTGCCGCTTGCCGCAGGCAGAATCCTTCCCCGTTCGCCGGAATCGGGTTTAAAGCCGGTCCGCAACGCCTAAAATCACAGGGAACGAGAAGTGGTCCGCCGCACGAGATGTCGTATTCAGTGAAAAGAACGCTACAATAGGCAGACTCGGCCAAACAAGCGGATCGGCGGGATTCGCGGCTTTTTCCCCAACATCTAGTGGGTAGTGTTGCTTTCCTGCATAGCCGCTCGTGTTGACAGCCCAACCGGCTCAAATAGATTCAATCAGTGCCGCTCGTGAGCCGGGCGGCACATTTGTTTCGGGGGCCTGCTGCCGTCCGGGCGGCGGATTGAAGGGATTTCGGCCTCTTTGCCGGTCCCGTAAGCCGACCACACGATTGATCACGTCCGGACAGAGAGGCCGGGCCGATTTTTCATCGGCACGGAACGAATAGCCGTCAGGAGCGACGCCTGTGATTACGCCTGTGATGCCCACCTACGCGCGGGCTGACCTCGCCTTCGAACGGGGCGAGGGCGTTTGGCTGATCGGCACCGACGGCAAGCGCTATCTCGACTTCGCAGGCGGCGTCGCCGTGAGCGCGCTCGGTCACGCGCATCCGAAGCTTGTCGCCTCCATCACCGAGCAGGCCGGCAAGGTCTGGCACGTCTCCAACCTGTTCCGCATTCCGGAAGCGGAGCGGCTTGCGAAGGCGCTCGTCGGCATCAGCTTCGCGGATACTGTCTTCTTCTGCAATTCCGGCGCCGAAGCGATGGAATGCGCGATCAAGGTCGCGCGCAAATATCACGCCGTGAACGGCCATCCCGAGAAGAGCCGCATCATCGCGTTCGAGGGCTCGTTCCACGGCCGCACGCTCGCGACGCTCGCGGCGGCCGGCGCGAAGAAATATCTCGACGGCTTCGGCGAGCCGCTTTCGGGCTTCGACCATGTGCCCTACGGCGATCTCGACGCTGTGAAGAAAGTGATCACGCCCGAGACCGGCGCGATTGTCGTGGAACCCATTCAGGGCGAAGGTGGCGTCCGCGTGCCGCCGTCGAACTTCCTGCGCGCGTTGCGCGAACTGTGCGATGACAAGGGCCTGCTGCTCGTTCTCGACGAGGTGCAGACCGGCGTCGGGCGCACCGGAAAATTCTTCGCCTATGAGCGCGCGGGCATCGAGCCCGATGTACTGGCGCTCGCCAAGGGTTTGGGCGGCGGCTTTCCGATCGGCGCCTGCCTCGCGACGGAAGCGGCGGCGAAGGGCATGACCGCCGGCACGCATGGTTCGACCTTCGGCGGCAATCCGCTTGCGGCGGCCGTCGCCGGCGCGGTCATGAACATCGTGCTCGAAAAAGGTTTTCTCGACCGCGTGGCGAAGACCGGGCTCCTGTTCAAGCAGCGGCTCGCGGAAATGAAAGACCGCCACCCGGCGGTGATCGCCGAAGTGCGCGGCGAAGGCCTGTTGCTCGGCCTGCGCACAGTCGTCCCCAACATGGATCTCGTCGCGGCCTGCCGCGAGGAAGGCTTGCTCACGGCCGGTGCGGGCGAAAACGTCGTGCGCCTGATGCCGCCGCTCGTGACGACCGACGCGGAAGTGGGCGAGGCGATGAACAAGCTCGACTGCGCCTGCCAGAAGATCGAGGCGACGCTTGCGGTCCGTACAAGGGGAGCGGCCGAATGAGCGCGAATGGTCTCCGCCACTTCCTCGATCTCGCCGAGCTTCCGGGCAGGGAGCTGCGCAAAATCATCGACCTCGCGCGCGACCTGAAAAAGCGCGGCGCAGGTGGCTCTGCGCGTCCGCTCGACGGCCAGACGTTGGCGATGATCTTCGACAAGCCGTCCACCCGCACGCGCGTCTCCTTCGACGTCGCCATGCGTCAGCTCGGCGGCGAGGCGATCATGCTGACGGGCAGCGAAATGCAGCTCGGCCGCGGCGAAACCATCGCCGACACGGCCCGCGTGCTGTCGCGCTACGTCGACTGCATCATGATCCGCATCCTCGACCACAAGAAGCTCGTGGAATTCGCCGAGAACGCGACCGTCCCCGTGATCAGCGGCCTCACGAAATTCTCGCATCCCTGCCAGGTGATGGCCGACGTCCTCACCTTCGAGGAAAAGAAAGGCCCGATCCGGGGCAAGACCGTGGCCTGGACCGGCGACGCGAACAACGTGCTGACCTCGTGGGTCCATGCCGCCGCGCGCTTCGATTTCGCGCTGAAAGTGGCGACTCCCAAGGACTTCTCGCCGCGGCCCGCGCTGCGCGAATGGGCGAAGCGCGAGGGCGCGGCCGTCACTTTCCTGCGCGACCCTGAAGAAGCCGTGGATGCCGCCGACTGCATCGTCACCGACACATGGGTGTCGATGGGCGACAAGGAGGCGAAAAAGCGCCACAACATCTTCAAGCCGTATCAGGTCAATCGCAGCCTCTTGAAGCTCGCCAAGCGCGACGCCATCTTCATGCATTGTCTGCCGGCGCATCGCGGGGAAGAGGTCACCGACGAGGTGATCGATGGTCCGCAGTCGGCGGTCTTCGACGAGGCTGAAAACCGGCTCCACGCGCAGAAGGGAATTCTCGCCTGGTGCCTTGAGGCGTAGGCTTCTTCCCGCCAGATTCAGAAGCGCGAGTTCCAATGAATATTCGGGTTCCAGAGCGGCGTCCGAGCGACCAGACGCCGGATGACAGCGTACAGGCGTTCCAGGTCGATGCGCTCGACGTGCGTGGCCGCGTGGCCCGCCTTGGGCCGGTCATCGACGAGTTGCTCGCACACCATCAGTATCCGGCGCCGGTGGCGCGCCTTGTTGCCGAAGCGGCGACGCTCGCCGTGCTGCTCGGCTCTACGCTGAAGGACATCGGCCGCTTCACCCTCCAGACCCAGACCGACGGTCCGGTGGACATGATCGTCGTCGACATTGCCTCGCCCGACCGCGTGCGGGCCTATGCGCGCTACAACGAGGAGCGCTTGGCGGCGCTGAATGGCGGCGTGGCGAAGTCCGGTGCGTTGCTTGGGCGCGGCCATCTGGCCATGACGATTGAGCCCGGCGGCGACCAGAACCGCTATCAGGGCATCGTGTCGCTCGAGGGTGAGTCCCTTGAGGAGGCGGCGCATCGCTATTTCTCGCAATCGGAGCAGATCCCGACGCGCCTGCGGCTTGCCGTGGGTGAGGAGCTTCACGCCGGCGGCGAGAAGCCGACCTGGCGCGCGGGCGCCTTGCTCGTGCAGTTTTTGCCGAAGGAAGCGGAGCGCGCGATCCAGGCCGACCTCGATCCCGGTGACGCGCCGGAAGACTTCGAGCTGCACGAGGTCGACGAAGACGACGCGTGGGTTGAAGCGCAATCGCTTACCGAGACCGTCGAGGATCACGAATTGCTCGACCCGACGTTGTCGAGCGAGCGGCTCCTGTGGCGCTTGTTCAACGAGCGCGGCGTACGGGTGTTCGATTCATTGAGCGTGACCGCGCAATGCACCTGCTCACGCGAAAAAGTGGCTTCGGTGCTGAAGAGCTTCCCCGAGGAAGAACGGGCCGGCATGGCCGAGGATGGACAGGTCGCCGTGACCTGCGAGTTCTGCGGCCGGCTTTATGAATTCGCGCCGCAGGAACTCGAGACTTCACCGGAAGTAAAAAATTAGCTCGTCATGCCCGCGCTTGTCGCGGGCATCCACGTCTTCACTTTCCTTGCCGCCTTTTAAGGCGTGGATGGCGACGCAACTCGGCCTTGGCCGAGTTGCGCACTTAAAGTTGCCCAAGTCGGATAAATCCGACTTGGGAGGACAAGCCCGGCCATGACGACTTAGCTTGCCGCCGGACGCGTCGGCCCCGAAAAGCTGAACACCGCCATGCCGATCAGCGAGCTCGTGGCGATCGCGAGATACGGGATCGTGTAGCCGCCGCTGGTCTCATAGAGATAGCCGGCGACGGCCGGGCCGAGCGAATAGCCGATCACGCCGATCACCTGACTCACCGAATAGATGCGGCCGATATTTTTCACGCCGAAGGCTTCGGCGAGCAGCAGCGGCTGCATCATCAGCATGCTGCCGGAGTTGAGGCCGAACAGGATCGACGCGGCGAGAATGAAGCTGTGACCCTCGGCGAAAGCCAGCAGGCCGAGGGTGAAGGTCTGCCAGCCCATGAGCAGGACGGTCATGGCGCGTGAGCTCATGTGCAAAAGCGCCCAGCCGGCGATAAGCCGGCCGACAAGGCTTGAGATGGCAAGCAGCGCAACCGCTGTTGCCGCGGTTTCGACGCCGACACGGACATTCGCCAGCCGGTAGATGTGCGCGATGCCGCCGACCTGCGCGCCGAGCGCGAACAGGAACGCGATCGCGAGCGCGATAAAGAAACGGCTGCGCCACACCTGCGCGAGGGGCATTTCGGCCGCGGCGACTTTCGCACCGCCGCCCTCGTCATGCGCGTCGCCGTCCGGCAGCAAGTCCATCGCGCGCGGGCTCGCACGAACGATGAAATAGGTGGCAGGCACCGTGCCGAGGAAGAACGCGAGCGCGATCCAGGGCGCGGCGCCCGACAGGCCGAAATGATGGATGAGCAGCACCGCAATCGGCGTGAAGATCACGCCGCCGAGCGACAGGCCGGTTGAGCCGATCGACATCGCGAGCGCACGCCGCCGCTCGAACCAGCGTGAGATGAGCGTCGTCGTCGGCACGAGTCCGCACAGGCCGTAGGAGAATCCAAAGACGATATAGAAAGCGAAAAGCTGCCACGGCTCCGTCAGCGCGCCGATGGAAAGAAGAGCCAGCGACGCGATCACCGAACCGCCGATGATCGTGTAGCGGGGGTCGAAACGATCCACGAGCTGGCCGGCGAGGAGACCGGCGGTGCCCGCCGCAATGAAGAACGTAGCCGTCGCGTTGCTCGTGAGCGAGACCGAAAAGCCGCGCTCGGTGACGAAGGCGTCGAGCAGCACGGGCATGTTGTAAAACGCGAGCCCGGCCGTCGTCGTCATGACGAAGCCGATCGCATAGACCACGTACCAGCCGTAGAAGATGCGGCGCGAGGCAGGGTCGCGGGGCGAACGCATGATTGTTCCGGGAGTCGTTGCGGGACGCGATCTATCCCAGACGGCGCGTCCTGCGGCAATGGCTGCGAAAGAGTCTAAAGAGTCTTATGCGCCGAGCGCGGGGCATTTTTCTAGTGCAGCACCCGCGCGACATGCGGACTGTCGAGTGAGAACGCCGGCACTTCTGCATCGAAGCGTTCGCCGTCGTCCGCGACCATCTGGTAGGTGCCTGCCATCAATCCGGTCGGCGTGTTGAGCGGGACGCCGCTCGTATATTCGTAGCGCTCGCCGGGCTTGAGCACCGGCTGCTCGCCCACGACGCCCGGCCCGCGCACTTCCTGCACATGGCCCTGGCCGTCGGTGATCCGCCAGTGCCGAGTCTTGAGCTGCACCGTGATGTCGCCGAGATTCTTGATCTCGATCGTGTAGGCCCAGAAATAGCGATCCTGCTCGGGCGACGATTTGTCCGCCATGTATTTCGGCGTGACGGTCACCTGAATTCCGCGGGTCGTGGCCCGGTACATCGTTGGCTCCGAGGCCCTGCTATCCAACGGTTGCAGGAGCCGGATATATTAAGGGCTGCTTCGCGCCCTCACGCAAGTTCCTCCGCAAGTGGCGTCCGCCACCCGGTTGACCCGCAGGTTCGATCGATGGCCACGCTACTCGCCCGCAATGCACTGCTGCTCGGCAATGTTGTAACCGGCATGTCCGTCCTGGCGCCCGCCGCGATGCTGCCGGAACTATCCAGTGGCCTCGGCGTGTCGTTGCAGGCGGCCGGATGGCTGGTCACGTTCGGCGCGGCGATCATGTGCTTCGGCTCGCCGCTCATGGCCTGGGTCACGACGCATGTGGACCGGCGCCTGCTGCTGACGGCGACGCTCGCCGTCATTGCAGCCGGTCATATTGTTTCGGCGCTGGCGCCAAACTACGCCGTGGTGCTGGGCGCGCGGCTCGTGCTGCTTGCGGTGGCCGCACTCTATACGCCGCAGGCCGCGAGCACCGTGGCACTCATCGTCCCCGAAAAAGACCGCCCCGGCGCGATAGCATATGTCTTTATCGGCTGGTCCTTCGCTATCGCGCTCGGTCTGCCGCTCGTTACTTTCCTCGCCGTGCAATTCGGCTGGCGCGCGGCTTACGGCGGTATCGCGACGCTCGCCGTCATCGCAGTGGTCATGAACTGGATCGGATTGCCGAGCGGATTGCGCGGTGTGCCGCTGTCGCTCGCGAGCTGGGTCGAAGTCGTGCGCAACCGGCAGATCGTGCTGCTCCTGCTCATCACGATCATCGTGATTACCGGCACGTTCCAGACGTTCGTCTTCATCGGCCCGTTGTTCGCGGGGCTGACCGGCGCGGGGCCGGAGGTCATCGCGATGACGCTCGCCGCCGCGGGCTTTATCGGCCTGTTCGGCGTCGTCGCGACGACGCATGTCGTCGGGCAGGTTGGGCCCTATCGCATGTCGTTGCTGCTGTTCGCGACGATGTTTGTCGGCCTGCTGATCTGGGCATTCGGTGCGGGTGTTCTCGCGGCGATGATCGCTGGCACGGCGATCAGTAGCGTCGGCTTCGCCGCGTCGAACTCGATCCAGCAGGCGCGCCTCGCCATCGCGGCGCCCGCGCTGGCGAGCGCGTCGATCGCGCTCAACACCTCGGCGATCTATGTCGGGCAGGCGATCGGTTCGGCGATCGGTGCCGAACTGATCGCGCGCAACATGCTGACCGCGGTCGGCTTCGTTGCCGCCGCGATCACCGGCTGCGCGTTGCTCGTGGTCCTGATGACGCGCGACGAGTCTCGCCCTACACCGCCTTGAAGCCGCGCTCGATGTCCGCCGCGAGATCGTCCACATGCTCGAGGCCGACCGAGAGACGCAACAACCCGTCGCCGATGCCCATCTCCGCGCGCGCTTCGGGCGTGAAGCGCTGATGCGTTGTCGTGGCCGGATGCACGATCAGGCTCTTGGTGTCGCCCAGATTGTTCGAGACGCGAATCAGCCGCAGCGCGTTGCAGAAACGGAACGCGCCCGCCTTGCCGCCGTCGATCTCGACCGCGATCAGCGTGCCGCCGCCTTTCATCTGGCGCTTCACGAGCGCGGCCTGCGGATGATCGGAACGGCCGGGGTAAAGCACCTTCTTCACCTTTGAGCTTGCTCCGAGAATGTCGGCGAGCTTCGCCGCATTCGCCTGCATGCGCTCGACGCGAATGGCGAGCGTCTCCATGCCCTTCAGCATCACCCAGGCGTTGAACGGCGAGATCGACGGACCTGTCTGCCGCAGGAAGTTGTGCATGTGGTCCATGATGAATTTTTCGGACGACAGCACGGCGCCGCCGAGACAACGGCCTTGCCCGTCGATGTGCTTGGTCGCGGAATAGACGACCACGTCGGCGCCGAGCTGAAGCGGGCTTTGCAGCAGCGGCGTCGCGAACACATTGTCCACGATGAATTTTGCGTTTGCCGCCTTCGCGATCTTGGCGATTTCCGCGATGTCGAGCACGTCGAGCGTCGGATTGGTCGGGCTCTCAAGGAAGAATGCTTTCGTCTCGGGCCGCACGGCGGCCTTCCACTGCGCGAGATCGGTGCCGTCCACGAGCGTGCAGGGCACGCCGAAGCGCGGCAGGAATTCCTCGATCACCCAGCGGCACGAGCCGAACAGCGCCTTCGCCGCGACCACATGATCGCCGGCTTTGAGAAAGCAGAGGAGCGCAGAGGTGACTGCCGCCATGCCGCTCGCCGTGCCGCGGCACGCTTCCGCGCCTTCGAGCGCGGCGAGCCGTCCCTCGAACATCGCGATCGTCGGATTGCCGTAGCGCGAATAGACGAAGCCCGGCTCCTTGTTGGAGAAGCGTGCCTCGGCCGTCTCCGCTTCGTCATAGACGAAGCCCTGCGTGAGAAAGAGCGCTTCGGCATTTTCGCCGAATTGCGAGCGCAGGATGCCGGAATGGATCAGCCGGGATTCCGGATGAAGTTCTTCCGGATCGAGCGGCGGACGGGGAATCGAACTCATGGGCGTGCCCTCCAAAAATAAAGTCCGGCGGGGGACGACCCGGCCGGACTTCGGCACGTCCCCGGCCTTTTAGCGAGTTGTTTAACGTGGCTGCAAGCCGGCCGGCTCAAATGACCACGACGATGGGGTGGATTATCGCGAAGCCCCGCTTGGCGTCAAGCGGCCCGTCCGCTAGTCGATATGATATGACCGCTACCCTCAGGCGCGAACAGGCGAGCACCGCCGCCGGCATCCTGCCGACGCAGGCGATCGCCGCGTTGGTCGAGAGCGAAGCCATCGCTGCCCAGATAAAAGTGGGCAGCGACCAGATCCAGCCCGCAAGCCTCGACCTTCGTCTTGGCGCGCGCGCATGGCGTGTGCGCGCGAGTTTCCTGCCGTCGGCCAAGAGCGCCATCGGCGAACGGCTCGACGCACTCGCCTTGCACCAGATCGAATTGTCGGATCGCGGCACGGTGCTCGAAACCGGCTGCGTCTATATCGTCGAGCTTGAAGAGCGCCTGAAGCTGCCGCGCGATCTGGCGGCTTCCACCAACCCCAAGAGTTCGACCGGCCGCCTCGACGTATTCACGCGCGTCATCGGCGATCGTGTCGCGGCCTTCGATGTGTTTCCGCCCGGCTATGACGGGCCGCTCTATGTCGAGGTGAGCCCGCGCACCTTTCCCGTGCTCGTGCGGCGCGGCTCGCGCCTCGGGCAAATTCGTTTCCGTCGCGGAACGGCGAAGCTCGACGGAGCCGCGCTCGCCGCGTTGCATGCCCGCGACCGGCTCGTCGATGAAGACAATGCCGACCTTGCCGGCGGTGCGGTCGCCGTAAGCGTCGATCTCTCCGGCCGCTACGGGGGACTCGCCGGTTTCCGCGCCAAGCGCCACACCGGCCTGATCGACGTGGATTTTCGCGGCGGCTACGACGTCGCCGATTTCTGGGAGCCCTTAGAGGCGCGCGGCCAGAGCCTCGTGCTCGACCCCGACGCCTTCTACATCCTTTCCTCGAAAGAAGCGGTGCATGTGCCGCCCGATCACGCCGCCGAGATGGTGCCGTTCGATCCGCTCGTCGGCGAATTCCGCGTGCACTACGCGGGCTTCTTCGATCCGGGCTTCGGCCACGCGGCGGCGGGCGGGCAGGGTGCGCGCGCGGTGCTGGAAGTGCGCTCGCGCGAAGTTCCGTTCATTCTGGAGCACGGCCAGATCGTCGGCCGACTCATTTACGAGCAACTCACCGAGCGGCCGACAAAATTATATGGTGAAAGTCTCGGCTCGAATTATCAGGCGCAGGGCCTGAAGCTTTCGAAGCATTTCAAGCCCTACAAGAAATAACTGTCATCCCGGGCGCAGCGCAGCGCGAAGCGGTGCGCAGACCCGGGATCCAGGACCATTTGCGCTGATGTTCCTGGATTCCCGGCTCTCGGCCTTCGGCCTCGGCCGGGATGACAGGAGAGTTCAAGCCTTACGCTCGCTGAGTGCCCTGACCTCCGCGCGCAGCGCGCGGATTTCTTCCAGAATGTCCGACTCCGTCGCGCGGATGGCGCCGAGCTTCTTTTGCTCCTCCCGGTGCTGCGCCTCTTCCTCCACGCGCGCCTGTTCATATTCCATCTGCATCGCGTTCACGATCACCGCAATGAACAAATTCAGTACTGCGAAGGTCGTGATGAGAATGTACGGAATGAAGAACAACCAGGCGTAGGGATATTTCTCCATCACCGGCTTCACGACGCCGTCGACCCAGCCTTCCAGCGTCATGACAGCGAACAACGTGAAGGCGGACGCGCCGAGATCGCCGAAGAGCTCCGGAAAGTCGCGGCCGTAAAGCTGCGTCGCCATCACCGACGCGACATAGAATACGAGAATAAGCAGGAGCGCGATCGACCCCATGCCGGGGAGCGACGCCACCAGCCCGCCCACCACGCGCCGGAGCGACGGCACGACCGTAATCAGCCGCAGCACGCGCAGGATGCGCAGCGCACGCAGGACGGAGAGATTGCCGGTCGCCGGAATGAGCGCGACGCCGACCACGATGAAGTCGAACACGCTCCACGGATCGCGGAAGAAGCCGAGCCGGTGGACATAGATGCGCGTCAGAATCTCGATCACAAACAACGTGAGGATCGCAGTGTCGAGCGCGGCGAGGAGCGGTCCCGCCTGCGCCATCGCTGCGGGACTGGTCTCCAAGCCGAGAATGATGGCGTTGATGACGATCAGTCCGGCGATGACCCATTCGGTCTTGGGGTGTTCAAGCAGGCGGCGAAGGCTGTCCACGAGCGATCTCCTGAGCGTCCGGCACGGGGGCCGGTAACAAGGATATCCGCACGTACACTGTCAATGGTGCCGCGGGCGGATCCCGCCCTACAATTCACGTCTTTCTTTGCCTATGTTGCAGGAACGCATTGCCAGCCAGACGAGTGCATCGATGAACAAGCCCGCCCAGCTCTCCGCCGCCGCCCATGACAAGCAACTCGACCGGCTCGCCGAAATCGCGATCCGTGTCGGCCTTAATTTGCAGCGCGGGCAAGAACTCGTGATGACGACCCCGCTCGACGCGCTGCCGCTCGCGCGCCTGATTTCCGACCATGCCTATAAAGCCGGCGCGTCGCTCGTGACGACGCTGATCAATGACGACGAACTGGCGCTGTCGCGCTACCGTCACGCGCCCGATGAAAGTTTTGACAAGGCGAGCGGCTGGCTGTTCGAAGGCATGGCTTCGGCCTTCCGCTCGGGCGCCGCGCGCCTCGCGGTTGTCGGCGACGATCCTTCGCTACTCTCCGCGCAGGACCCGGCCAAGGTTGGGCGTGCCAATCGCGCGCGTTCGAAGGCGTATTTGCCGGCGCTCGAACTCATCACCGATTTCGCGATCAACTGGACAATCTGCGCCGCGGCGACTCCTGCCTGGGCAAAGGCCGTGTTTCCGGCCGACACGCCGGAGGTCGCGCTCGCCAAGCTCTGGGACGCGATCTTCTCCGCTTCGCGCGTGAATGGTGCCGATCCCGTCGCCGGCTGGGCCGAGCACAATCGTGCGCTCCACGCCCGCAAGGGTATGCTGAACGACAAGCGCTACGCCGCGCTGCATTTCCGCGGGCCGGGCACAGACCTGCGCGTCGGTCTCTCCGACGGCCACGAATGGAACGGCGGGGCAGCCAAGGCGCTGAACGGCGTGGTCTGCAACGCCAATATTCCGACCGAGGAAGTCTTCACCACGCCGCATGCCATGCGCTGCGACGGCACGGTACGCAGCACCAAGCCGCTCTCGCATATGGGCACGCTGATCGAAGGCATCGAAGTGCGCTTCGCCGAGGGCCGCGTCGTCGAGGCGAAAGCGACGAAGGGCCAGCAAGTGCTGACCCAGATGATGGACACCGACGAGGGCGCCCGCCGCCTCGGCGAAGTGGCGCTTGTGCCGCATTCATCGCCGATCTCGCAGAGCGGGCTTCTTTTCCAGAACACGCTGTTCGACGAGAACGCCGCGAGCCACATCGCGCTCGGGCAGGCTTATTCGAAATGCATCATCGGCGGCGGCGAAATGGACGAGGCCGAGTTGAAACAGCGCGGCGCGAACCGCAGCCTCATTCATGTGGACTGGATGATCGGCTCCGCCGAGATCGACGTCGACGGCCTCGACGCGAACGGCCAAGCCGAGCCGATCATGCGCAAGGGCGAATGGGCGGTGGCGGCTAGGTAGCGATCAGCGCGCGAAACGACGCCACGGCCATCACCAGAAGAAGAGCAAGCTTCAGTACCTCCACCAGCACAGCCGCCCCGTGAATGGACGACGGGGCAGGCGTATGCCCGGCAATGATGGCGTCGGCGCGCGCATAAAGCTGCGGCGCGATCCAGAATGCCGCCGCCGCCGAAATGACCGCGAGGCCGGCGAACGCCGCCGTCGCAAGCGGCGGAAATCCGCTCGCCAGAAGAGCGAGCGCGATGCAAACCGCGACCGCCCATTCCGCGCGCGCGAGCCATAGAAAAGTGTGCCGCCCGACATCGAGTGCAACGGGCCGCGTCAGGGTCGGCGCCTTGAACTTCGCGAGTGTCGCGAGAAACGACACGCCGAGGATGAGCCCAATCCACAGGCAGGCGAGGGCGGCGATGGCGGACGAGGCATAGGCGGGTTGCATTCGCGCTCCTTCGAAGCGGGCCGACCGGCCCTTCACAAGCAAGCAAAACCGCGTCAAATTGAAAAGACCGGCGTTCGCGGGCGTAGTTCAATGGTAGAACGGCAGCTTCCCAAGCTGCATACGAGGGTTCGATTCCCTTCGCCCGCTCCAACTCCTCCGCCGATCCGGCGCGTCCTGCCCACTCCTTATATTTTATAAATTTTTCTCGTCCCACCGGCCTTGTGCGGGCCTTCGCGTCTTGACGCTGTTCGCGGAAGTGCAAAGCTTTGCGCTGGCCCAACCACGAGCGGAGTCAATCCGCCGGCCTGAAACGCCACCCAATGGGGGCTGCGGGGAAATGCAACGGGAGAGATCTGTATGAAGCGAGCACTGCTGCTTGCCGGCGCGATCATGCTGGCCGCGGGCGCGAATGTCGCGAGCGCCCAGGACAAGACATTCAACCTCAAGCTCAGCTACTGGGTGCCGCCGTCGCACCTGCTGACGCCGGGCTACAAGGAATGGGCGGCCTCGATGGAGGCGGCTTCGGGCGGCACCATCAAGACGACGCTCTTTGCCTCGAGCCAGCTCGGCTCCGGCCAGGATCATTTCGACATGGTCCGCCGCGGCGTCGCCGACATCGTGCTCGTCAACCCCGGTTACACGCCGGGCCGCTTCCCGGTTGTCGGCATCGTCGATCTGCCGTTCATGACGAACAGCGCCTACAAGGCCGCGCCCGCCATCAAGCGCTTCTACACGAAGTATGCCGAGAAGGAGATGCCGGACGTCATCGTCTGCCATACCTTCTCGCACGAGCCGGGCACGGTCATCTCGAAGAAGCCCGTGAAGCTGCCGGGCGACATCAAGGGCCTGAACATCCGCTCCGCCAACCAGACGATGGCGAGCTTCATGACGTCGCTGGGTGGCAACTCGGTGCAGGTGCCGATCATGGAAGCGGCCGACACGCTCCGCCGCGGCATCACCGACGCGCTGAACGGCACCTATGACAGCCTCACGCATCCGGCGTTCAAGTTCCACACGGTGACGGAGTACACGCTCGATACCAAGATGTATCTCGCGACGCTCCTTCACCTCATCAACCGCAAGACCTATGACAGCATGTCGGCCGCGCAGAAGAAGGTCATCGACGATCACTGCACGCCGGAATGGTCGCAGAAAGTCTACAAGCACTGGTACGACGATCAGGTCCAGCGCGAGGACGAGATCCGCAAGGCCGGCGACAAGATCACCAAGATCACGTCGATCGGCAAGGCGGAGATCGATCAGTGGCGCAAGGCGGCGGAACCGATTGTTGCCTCGTGGAAGGAATCCGTCACCAAGGCGGGCTACAACGCCGATCAGTTGCTGAACGAGTACACGGCGGAACTGAAGAAGGCCGAAGCACTCTACTGATCACGGCGGCATAGCGAGGCGGGCGCGTTCCTTCGAGCACGCCCGCCTTTCGCTATCGCCCTGCACTGCAAGCGTCGGCGGCTACCGCCAACATCATTTTTCTCGTTTGCGCTCAACGCTATTCGCGCGCCGCGCCTTGACGCATTCGCCTGAAGTGCAAAGCTTCCGCCACGGCCCCGGCACGAGCGGCGCAAACCGCCGGCCGCAACGACAGAAAAAAGGGCCACGGAGGAAAACGCACGAAGGAGAGGACTCCATGATCAAGCGAGGACTTTTATTTGCCGGTGCGCTCTTGCTTGCCGCCGGAGCGACCGACGCCAACGCGCAAGACAAGCAGTTCAATCTGAAGTTCAGCTACTGGGTGCCGCCGAGCCATCTGCTGACGCCCGGCTACAAGGAATGGGCTGCCGCGCTCGAAAAGGCCTCGAACGGCACCATCAAGGTAACGCTCTTTGCCTCGAGCCAGCTCGGCTCGGGCCAGGACCACTACGACATGGTCAAGCGCGGCGTCGCCGACGTCGGGCTGATCAACCCCGGCTATACGCCCGGCCGTTTCCCGATCATTGCGACCGCGGACCTGCCGTTCCTTGTCACGGACAGCCTGAAAGCCGCGCCCGCCATCTCCCGCTGGTACAAGAAATACGCCGCCAAGGAGATGCCGGAGCATTATGTTTGCCACACTTACTCGCACGAGCCGGGCTCCTTCCATTCGAAGAAGGAGATCAAGGTCCCGGCCGACGTGAAGGGCCTGAACGTTCGCACCGCCAACCAGACCATCGCGGCCTTCGTGACGTCGATGGGCGGCAACTCGGTGCAGGTTCCGATCATGGAAGCGGCCGATACATTGCGCCGGGGCATCACCGACGCGATCACCGTGCCGTGGGGCGGTCTCACGCATCCGGCCTTCAAGTTCGGCGAAGTGACGACCTACACGCTCGACATCCCGCTCTATGTGTCGAACTTCACGCACGGCATCAGCCGGCAGACCTACGACTCCATGTCCGACGCCCAGAAGAAGGCGGTCGACTCCGTCTGCACGCCGGAATGGTCGGCGCGCACCTATAAGCACTGGTATCAGGACGACTACGACCGCCAGCAGGCGATCTACAAAACCGACCGCAAGATCGCCAAGCCGAGCGAGGCGGACGTGAAACTGTGGCGCGACGCGGCCAAGCCCATCTACGACCAGTGGGCGGCCGCGGTGAAGAAAGCGGGCTACGATCCCGACACCGTGCTGAACGAGCTGAAAGAAGAGCTGAAGAAAGCCGACGCTTTGTTCTGAACTTGATCGACCCGCCCGCCGGTTCATCCCGGCGGGCGGTTGAATACCGGGGCGGGGGTCTTTCGTGAATCGGTTTGTTTCGATTGTCGAGCGGACGGCCGGCTATTTCATTGGCCTGCTCGCACTGATCACCTTCGGCGAAGCGGTGCTGCGCTATGGCTTCGCCAAGCACATCCCCGACGGCTTTATCGTCGGCCAGACGATGCAGGGCATTGCGATCTGCTGGGGCATCGCGACCGCGACCTATGCCGACCGGCAGATTACGGTCGACATCCTGCATGAGCTTGTCGGCCCGCGCACGCGGCGCGCGTTCGATGTGACCGCCTACACCATCAACTTCCTCTTCATTGCGTTGTTCGGCTACGCCATGACCTTCAAGGTCTTCGACATCCTGCGGGCGGGCGAGATTTCGCCCGAACTGCGCATTCCGATCTGGACCGGCTACACGCTGGCTTCGCTCGGAATTCTGGCCGCGGTCGGCACCGCCGGAATCCGCTGGTGGCAAGTCGTGATCGAGCGCCGGTAGGAAAGTCCCATGTCGCAGGAAACGCTCGTCGCGATCGTTGGCTGTATCGCAGTGCTGGTGCTGATGCTGATCCGCGTGCCGATTGCGGTCAGCCTCGGCTCGGTCGCGGTCGCGGGCTTTGCCTATCTCGTCGGCTGGGAGCCTGCGATCGGCATCATGATCGACTCGCCGATCCGCACCGTCACGAACTTCAATTTCAGCGTCGTGCCGCTCTTTATCCTGATGGGCGCGCTGGTCGGCGTCTCCGGCATGAGCCGCGAACTGTTCCGCGCCGCCAACGCCTGGGTTGGCCAGTTTCGCGGCGGCATGGCGATGGCCACGATCTTCGCCTGCGGCGGCTTTGCCGCGATCAACGGCTCGTCGGTGGCGAGCGCCGCGACCATGACTCATGTGGCGCTGCCCGAGCTGCGCCGCGCCGGCTATAACCCCGGCTTCTCCGCCGGCGTAATTGCGGCGGGCGGGACGCTCGGGATCATGATCCCGCCGTCGGTCATGTTCATCCTTTACGCCATTCTCACCGACACCGATGTGGCGTCGCTTTTCATCGCGGGCATCATCCCCGGCCTCATCGCGATTGTCCTCTACTGCATCACGATTCAGGTGATGTATGTCTTCCGGCCCGAATGGATGCCGCGCGGCGACCCTGCGAGCCGCGAAGAGCGCATCGACAGCAGCAAGGATGTCTGGGCAACGCTGGTCTTGTTCATCATCGTGATGGGCGGGATTTACGGGGGCTTTGTCACAATCACGGAAGCCGCCGGTCTCGGCGTTGTCGGCGCGCTGGCAATCGGCGTGCTTCGCCGAAAGCTCGACTGGAAAGGCATCGAATTAAGCCTCGTCGAAGCCCTGCGCACGTCGGCCTCGATCTTCTTCATTCTGATCGCCGCCTTCCTGTTTCAATTCTTCCTCGCCGTCACGCAGATGTCGCAGCTGCTGGCGGATTTCCTGACCACCTTGCCGGTCGGGCCACTTGGCGTCGTGATCGTGATCCTGGCCTTCTACATCGTCGTCGGCATGTTCGTGGACGAGCTTGCGATCATTCTGCTGACGATCCCGATTGTGTTCCCGATTGTCGTCGATATGGGCTTCAGCCCGATCTGGTTCGGCGTCCTCGTCGTCGTCACGGTGCAGATCGGCCTGATCGCGCCGCCGGTCGGCATCATCTGTTTCATCATGAACAACATGGTGCCGGATATCGGGCTCGTGAATATTTACCGTGGCGCCATGCCCTTCGTGATCGCGGACCTGTTCTGGCTGACGCTCCTGATTGCCTTCCCGTCGCTGTCGCTTTTCCTCGTCAACCAGATGGGGTGAGGGCGCTGGTCCGCGCGCCGAACCGGCGTCTTTCCTTTTTTGCGCCGGCTTGACACCATGGCGCCATGCGGACCTTTCAGCGGAGCCCGGCGCGCGGGCCGGGCTCGCCCGACATTGCCGGTTTCTACGAGCCCGATACCGGCAGCATCCAGTACGTCGTGAGCGACCCGTCCACGAAGCGGGCGCTGATCGTCGATCCCGTGCTGAATTACGATCCGAAGGCGGGGCGCACCGGCACGAAAAGCGCCGACGAAATTCTGGCCTATGTCCAGCAGGCCGGGCTGGCGGTCGATTGGGTGATCGACACGCACCCGCATGCCGATCATTTTTCCGCGGGCGGCTATCTCAAGGACAAGCTCGGCGCGCGGCTCGCGACCGGCGAGAAGGTGCGAGATATCGCCGTGCTCTGGCGCAGGCTTTACAACATGCCGGATGCTTTCGAGGCAGGCTCGTTCGACCGCTATTTTGCCGATGGCGAGACGTTCGATCTCGGCGGCTTGCCCGCGCGCATCATGCTGTCGCCCGGCCATACGCTCGCTTCCGTGACGCTCGTCGCCGGGAGCGATGCGGCGCTCATTCACGACACGCTGATGCAGCCCGATTCCGGCACGTCGCGCGCCGATTTCCCCGGCGCGGACGTGGCGTCGCTCTATCGCTCGATCAGGACAATCCTCGCCCTGCCGGGGGAGACGCGGCTCTTCGTCGGCCACGATTACTGCCACGACGGCCGCGAGCCCGAATGGGAGTCGACGGTCGCGGTGCAGAAGGCGTCGAACATCCACGTCCACGACGGCGTGACCGAAGCCGAGTTTGTGAAATTGCGCAGCGAGCGCGATCACACCCTGCCGCTGCCGGAGCGGATGCTGCACGCCTTGCAGGTGAACCTGCGCGGCGGGCGGCTGCCGGAGCTCGAGAGCGACGGAGAACGCTATTTGCGCATACCGCTCAACCGCTTTTGACCGGCTGGAAATTGAACCGTATCGGTCCTAGATTCATCGAATGGTCGAGGAAATGACCACCACAACCGCACACGCGCCGGGCAGCGCGTCGCTGGGACGCATGGCGCTCTGGGGGCTCAGTGCATTCATTGCAGTCCTGATGGCCGGGACCGTTGCACTCTGGTTCACGCTCGGCTCCGCCGTCTTTTATCAAGTTGTCGCCGCCGGCATCGCCTACTGCTTCTGACCGGCGCACTTTGACGGCGCGCTCATGACCCGCTCGATCCGAATCCTTGCCATGGCTGCTGCCGTTCTCGCCGGCGCTGCGGCATTGACTGCAATGGCGATCGTCCTCTGGCCTCGTGGCGGCCAGGTGGCTGTGACGCCCTCGGCGGTCGGCGGGCCGTTCGCGCTGACCGATCAGAACGGCCGCAAGGTCACGGAAGCCGACCTCAAGGGCAAGCCGTTCCTCGTCTTCTTCGGCTTTACGAATTGCCCGGACATTTGCCCGACCGCGCTCTTTGACATGTCGGAAGTCCTTCGCCGGTTGGGTCCCGACGCGGAGAAGGTCAACGCGATCTTTATCTCGGTCGATCCGGCGCGCGACACGCCCGAGAAGATGAGGGATTACCTGCAAAGCTTCCACGAACGCATCTCGGCGCTCACCGGCTCGCAGGCCGACATCGATGCCGTCACCAAGGCTTACAAGGCATATTCCAAGCGCGTGCCGCTGGAGGGCGGCGATTACACGATGGACCATTCGGCCATCGTCTATCTCATGGACAAGAACGGCCGCTTCGTTGCGCCGTTCAACCTGAAGCGCCCCGCCGACGAAGCCGCCGCGGATTTGCGCCGTTATTTGTAAGTGTTTGGGCCTCGGCCCATTTGGTGCGGACTGCGGCCGCAGCCCGAGACGAAGCGGCGCCGGGTATGTAAGATCGCCGCATGTCGAATGGCCTCAATCCCTCCGCCGGTTCCGCGACGCGCTCGCCAATTCCGGTGCCCGAACCCAATCTCACGCCGAAACAGATGATCGCGCGCGCAGTGGCGCTGCGCCCAAAGCTACGCGCGCAGCAGGACGAAAACGACGAGCGCGGCACCTATTCGCCCGAGCTGCATGAGGACTTCATCAAGGCGGGCTTCTATCGCTGCACGCAGCCGAAAATGTTCGGCGGCTACGAGTTTGATCTCCCGACCTTCTACAAGACGATGACGGAGGTGGCCGCCGGCCATCCCGGCGTTGGCTGGTGTATCGGTCTAGCGGCCTCGCACGCCTTCGAAGTCGCCTCGCATTGGCCCGAGCAGGCGCAGATCGATTTCTTCGGCAAGGATGGCCACTTCATCGCGCCGCATCGCGCACCACCCATGGGCACGCTCACGCCCGCCGACGGCGGCTACCTCATGAATGGCACTTGGGACTACTGCTCCGGCGTGCCCTACGCGACGCATTTCATCGGCGGCTGCTTCATCAAGCGCGACGGACAGCCGCCGAAGCACGCGCACGCCGTAGTGCCGAGGGGCAGCTATCGCATCCTCGACGACTGGGGTGGCGACCGCGTGCTCGGCATGCGCGCCAGCGGCTCGAACAGCGTGCAGGTCGAGAACATTTTCGTGCCTGAGCACCACGTCGGGTTTCTCTCAGCCGGTCTCGGCTCCGATCCGATCGGCATGGAGAAGGGCACACCGGGCACGCGGCTGCACGGCAATCCGATGTATCTCGGCCGGCTCGCGGGGCCGTTTCACGCGACGCTCGTGATGCCGGTGGTGGGTGCGGCGCGTGCGGCGCTCGACGAATATGAAGAGATCATCAAAACGCGCAAAACACTGTCGATGCCGCAGATTCCGCGATTCCAGCACGCCGATTTCCAACGCTCCTTCGGTCAGGCGCTCACGCTGACCGACGCGGCCGAAGCCCTGATGCTGAAGGGCTGCGAGATGTATCACGACTATTGCGACCGCTGGGCGAAGGACGGCACGCCGATCACGCTCGAAGACAACATGCGCCTCTGGGGCATGATCCAGCATGCGGGACGCATGGCCTGTGACGCCGTCGAACTCATGTTCCACACGGCAGGCTCATCGCCCGCGCGCAAGGGCCACAAGATTCAGCGCTATTTCAACGACGTCGCGATGTATCGCGGCCATTCCTCGTCGCAGGTCAACGCCTACCAGTCGGGTCTGGCGCGGCTGCATTTCGGCCTGCCCTGGGGCATGTATGGACTCTGACCATGACCGAGCGCGCCGAGCCTGCCGGCACATATGATTACGTGATCATTGGCGCCGGCTCGGCGGGATGCGTGCTCGCGAACCGTCTCACCGCCGATCCCGAAATACGCGTGCTGCTGCTCGAAGCCGGCGGCAGCGACGACCGTTTCTGGATCAGGACGCCTTCCGGCTTGCCGTATCTACTCGGCAACAAGGAAGTCGACTGGTGTTACCAGAGCGAGCCGGAGCCCTTCGCCGACAACCGCGTGACGCCGGTGCCGCGTGGCAAGGTGCTCGGCGGATCGTCGTCAATCAACGCCATGTGTTACATCCGCGGCCATGCGCGCGACTACGACATCTGGCGTCAACTCGGCAACAAGGGCTGGGGCTGGGACGACGTGCTCCCATATTTCAAGAGCATCGAGAAATATCCGCGCCGCGGCGATGACGCGCATGGCTGCGACGGTGAACTGGGTGTGCAGGAAAACAGGATCAGGTGGGAGATCGTCGAGGCATGGCGCAAGGCCGCGCTCGACTATGGCATTCCGCCGAACGACGATCACAACCGTGGCGACAACGAAGGTGTCGGATATTTTCAGGGAACGGTCAGCAGGGGCCGCCGGGCTTCGGCGTCGCAGGCTTTCCTGCATTCCGTCATGCATCGCCCGAACCTTCGCGTCTTAACCCATGCTCACGTCAAGAAAATCCGCATCGAGGGCAGGCGAGCGACGGGCGTCGAATACTGGCATGACGGCGTGCTGCGCTTTGCCGCCGCGAGCGGTGAGACGCTCCTCGCCGCCGGTGCCATCGGCTCGCCGCAGATTTTGCAGCTATCCGGTGTCGGGCCTGCCCCGCTTTTACGTGAGCACGGCGTTAAAGTTCTGCATGAACTGCCGGGCGTCGGCGAAAACATGCAGGATCACTGGCAGATTCGCTGCACCTACCGGGTGAAGAACACCGTCACCCTGAATCAGTGGGTGAACAACCCGCTGCGCCGCTACGCCATGGGCGCGTACTATCTGCTGACGCATCGCGGGCCGATGAGCGTGCAGCCGCCGCAGCTTTGCGCCTTCACGCGCAGCGACCCGTCGCAGGATACGCCAAACCTGCACTATCACATCTCGCCGATCAGCTCCGACCGCTTCGGCGGCCCGCTGCACAAATGGCCGGGGCTCTCCTGCGGCATTGCCGTCGTCCGCCCGCAGAGCGTGGGGTATGTGCGCATCAAGAGCGCCGATCCGTACGCTCACCCCGCGATCCTGCACAACTTCCTCGGCACGCCCGAGGCTCGCCGTGTCGCGGTCGACGCCATCCGCATGACGCGCGAGATCGTTCACGGCGCGCCGCTCGCGCGCTTCGAACCGGAAGAACTGACGCCGGGGAAGGATGTGCAGACCGACGACGAAATTCTCGCTTATGCGCGTCAGACCGTCATCACGGTCTTCCATCAGGCCGGAAGCTGCAAAATGGGGCAGGATCCGATGGCGGTTGTTGACGATCGTCTGCGTGTGCGCGGCATCAAGGCGCTGCGCGTGATCGACGCCTCGATCATGCCGAACGTCATTTCCGGCAATACCAACGCACCGGCCATGATGATCGGCGAGAAAGGTGCGGCGATGCTGCACGAAGACCGCCGCGCCGGGCAGGGGCGAAAAGCAGCCTAATTTCGCTCCTTGGGAGTAAGATAGGGAAGGTCGGGGACACAACAGGAGCCAATGCGTGCCAATCTTCCTCGATCGTCATGACATGAAGGGCCTGACGGCAGCCGACATCGCCGAGGCGCACCGCAAGGACCTGGAGCTGCAGGAAAAATACGGCGTACAATTTCTGACCTATTGGTTCGATCAGAATCGCTCGACGGCGTTCTGCCTGATCGATGCGCCGGACGCCCAGACGGCTATGCGCGTCCACGACGAAGCGCATGGCGACGTGGCACGGCATGTGATCGAGGTCGACCTGGCGGCGGTCGAGGCCTTCCTCGGTCGCGTCGCGGATCCGGCGCCGGCGGGCTCGAAGCGGGACAATGCGGTGGACGCTGCGCTGCGGGCCATCCTCTTCACCGATATCGTGGATTCGACGCCGATGACTGCACGGCTCGGTGACACGCGTGCGGTCGAGATGATCCGTGCCCACGACTCGGTCGTTCACCGCGCGCTGGCCGATGCTGGCGGGCGCGAGGTGAAGCATACCGGCGACGGCATCATGGCCTCGTTCGACGACTCGCTCTCGGCCGCATCCTGTGTTTCGCGCATTCAACGCAGCAAGCCGTGAGAAGATTCGCGTGCGCATCGGCATCGACGTGGGCGAGCCGGTCGCTGACAGTAACGACCTCTTCGGTTCGACGGTGCAGATGGCCGCGCGCCTGTGCCAGGCCGCCGACCCAGACGTCATTCTCGTCTCAGGCGCCGTGCACGAAATGGTGCGAGGAAATTTCAAAGCGGTCGAACTGCCGCCGCGCGTGCTGAAGGGATTTGCCGAGCCGGTCCTTCTGTTTGCGCTGGAGTGGCGTTAGCGAGCGTAAGTCAGAAATATCCAAACCGGTACGGCTTCGTTCCGTCCGGTCCCTTCGAGCCAGCCGGCTCGTTCGCGACAATGAATTGCAGCTCGATCACCACGCCGTTCGGATCGCGCGTGAACAACTGCCATTGCCCGAGACCCTTCACGTCGTTCTGCCGGTAGTCGCAGCCGTATCTCTCCAGATGCGCGCGCCATGCGTCGTAACCCAAGGCGCGCACCGCGAAATGATCGACATTGCCGCCGCCGAACGTATCCGCTGGCGTATCGCCATAGGCCTTCGGACCCGCGATCACATGAATCTGCGTGCCCTGGAAATCGTACCAGACGCCGGGCGCAGGAACGGTCGGCGGCCGGTTGGGATCGACCTTGAGGCCCAGTACCTCGCCGTAAAACTTCATTGTGGCATCGAGATCCATGGTGCGGATCGCGACGTGAAGGATGTCGCCGAGCTTCATCGTGTCGTTCCTGTCCGTCCCAGCCGCTCCGCCGCGAATTCGCGCACCGGCCGCATCGCAGGCACAGATTGCGGTCGCGTCCTGCGCAGCGACGATCGCGCGAGTCCGTGCTGCGTCTTCTCCCATTTGTAAGGTGCGTGCAGGATCTGGAAAAGCGCGCGCCACGCCGCGTAAGAGAGAAACAGCCAATAGACCGGCACGGTAAGCAAGACCCAGCCGATCCCGAGCATTCGACGGCGCTGCAACCCGGCAATACCGAGTGCAATGGTGCCGAGATAGCCGACACAAAGCACGATCAAGGCCAGCAGCTTACGGATTGTGTGCTCAACCGTCTCGCCGGCCGTAAAGAGTTCGCCCGTCCATGCATCGAGCGCGACTAAATACATAAAGATCGGATGCACGAGCGCCGACAGCAGCGAGCCGCCGATCAGAAGCTGAAGCGCAATGAATCCCTTTGCACCCATCTCCCGCCACAGGCGTACCGGGTGCCGCATATGCACGAGCCAGGTCTGCAACCAGCCCTTCATCCACCGCGTGCGCTGCCCGATCCATTGACGACGGCCGACCGGGGCTTCCTCCCAGGTCGTGGAGTCGACGACACCCGTGCGATAGCCGCAGCGCGCGAGCCGCATGCCGAGATCGGCGTCTTCCGTCACGTTGTACGGGTCCCAGCCGCCGACCTCGCGCAGAATGCTTGTGCGGAAATGGTTCGATGTTCCGCCGAGCGGCAAGGGCAAACCAAGGCGCGCGAGCAGCGGCAGGAAAACATCGAATTGTCCTGCGTATTCGGCCGTGAACTGCCGACTGAACCAGCTGTCGCGCGCGTTGTCGATCGCGAGTTTGCCTTGCACGCAAGCGAGGTCGGGCGGCCCGCTGATGAAGGCCGCGATCGCGTCGCGCAGTTGCTCGGGCTCCGGTTCGTCCTCGGCGTCGTAGATCGTCACAAACGAGCCGCGCGCAAAGGGCAGCGCGGCAGCAAGCGCTCGCGGCTTGGTCTGCGGGCCGATGACCGGCGGCGCGATGATTTCGAACGGGGCGTGCAGCTTCAGTCGCGTCACCGCTTCCCGCGTCTCAGCATCGTTCTTCTCAAGCACCAGCTTGATGTCGAGCTTCTCGCGCGGATAGCGCAAACGCTTCAATGCCTCGACGAGCTTCGCGGCGACCGGAGCCTCGCGATAGAGCGGCACGATGATCGTGTAGATCGGCAGCTTCCGATCGGAAAGCGGAAGCTGCCTCTTTTCGCCTCGCGGAAGGGCGCAGGCGGCGAGCCGCAACAATGTCCAGGCGATAAAATAGAACGCAAGACAATACTCACCGACAATCAGCGCGGTAGCCGGAGCGAGATATGCCATCGCGCCCGCGCCGGCAGCTGCAAAAATTCCGAGCACGGACAACGGCGACCAGCCATACGCGACGGCGGACAGATCGCGCCGCTTGTCCCGCAGCCCGTACACCGCCTCGCGCGCCAGTTCGTCCGAGGCGAACGCGCGCACATATTCGCCGACGCGCTCGGGTGCGGCGACACGCAGGCCCGCCCGCGCGTCCGGATCTTCCGCGATACGCTCGGCGAGCCAGCGGATGCCGGTGCCGCGCGCGGCGACCGTAAGGACCGGCTCGCCATGTTCGTATTTGAGCAGTACGCCCGCGCACGCGGCTTCGAGCGCGTGTGGAGCAAACGGTCGCGTGAGCGGATCGACGGCAATGCCGAGCATGGCTGCGATCCCGGCCGCGATCTGCTCCGGCGACAGGATGCCGGCGCTACGCAGGACCTCGTCGCCGCCGACACCGAGCCGTTCGGCCCGGCGCGCAGCTGCGTCCAGAACCGCGGGGTCCAGCACATCTTCGAAGGCTGCGAGTTCAACCGGAAGTTCTTGTTCTGCAAAGCGGGGATGCTCGGGCAGATGCCACGAAACTGGCTGCGGGCGTGGCGTTCTGCGCGCCCGCAGCGGCCATTGCTCAGCTTCGGCTGCCGCCCCCGACATGCCCAACGCCCCGCCACTATCCTGAGTAGTGTAGCAGGTTTACAAAGCCTGTCTCGGCGGCGACATTCGCCGCCCATTCAGGAATCGTCCATGCGGCTGTTGCGGCGCCGAATACTGACGAGCGCGCCCGGAAGGCTTTGCCTTCTGGCGAGCCTGGCACTCGGCTTGATGGCTCCGACCGCGTCGGGCCAGCAGCCTGCCGGCAAGGTGGACGTACCGGGCTTCTGGGATCCGAACCGGCGTCCGGAGCGGCCCGAGCTTGGGCGCATCAACGCGATTCGCTTCCTGACGGAGGAAGATTATCCGCCGTTCAATTTCATCGGGCCGGATAACCAGCCGATCGGCTTCAACGTCGACCTCGCGCGCGCGATCTGCACCGAGCTGTCGCTGGCCTGTACGATCCAGGTACGCCGCTTCGATACGCTGGTCGATGCGCTCGAGGAAAACCGCGGCGATGCGGTCGTCGCCTCGCTCGCCATCACGCCCACCCTGCGTAAGCGCGTCGCTTTCTCCGACCGCTATTACCGGACCCCGGCGCGCTTCATCGCGGCGAGGGATTTCCCTTCCGCCGACGTGACCCCGGAAGCGATTGCAGGCCGCCGCGTGGCGGTGGTCGGTGGCAGCGCGCATGAAGCGTATCTGCGCGCCTTCTTCGCCGAGGTCGCGATCCGCGCCCAACCCAATCTCGAAGCCGCGTTGAACGCCCTGCGCACAAACCAGGCCGACCTCGTGTTCGCCGACGGCGTCGCATTGGCGTTCTGGCTGAACGGCTCGGGCTCCGGCGGCTGTTGCGGTTTCCGCGGCGGCCCGTTCACGGAGAGCCGTTTTTTCGGCGAGGGCGTCGGCATCGCCGTCCGGCGCGAGAACGATCCGCTCCGGCTCGCGATCAACCATGCGCTGTTCCGGTTGTGGGAAAAGGGCGTCATGGCCGACCTGTATCTGCGCTATTTTCCGGTCGGCTATTACTGATCCGCAACTGGAACGCCGCGCCGAACTGCGCTAGCAGAAGCGCGGGGTAATAGAATGAACATCGCCGACATTTCCAAGGACCTTCGCGCCGCCGCCGAGACCTCGAATGCATGGCCGTTCGAGGAGGCGAAGAAGCTTGTCGCGCGCCTGAAGCGGAAACCGAAGGACGAGGTGATTTTCGAAACCGGCTACGGCCCCTCGGGCCTGCCGCATATCGGGACCTTCGGCGAGGTCGCGCGCACGACGATGGTGCGCCACGCTTTCCGTGTGCTGACCGACGACAAGATCAAGACGCGGCTCATCGCCTTCTCCGACGACATGGACGGTCTGCGCAAGGTGCCGGACAACGTCCCGCAGAAGGACCTGCTCGCGAGGTATCTGAACAAGCCGCTGACCAAGGTGCCCGATCCGTTCGGCACACATCCGAGCTTCGGCGAGCATAATAACGCGCGCCTGCGCGCGTTCCTCGATCAGTTCGGCTTCGAGTACGAATTCATGTCGTCGACCGCCTGTTACAAGGCGGGGCTGTTTGACAAGGCGCTCCTCAAGACGCTCGCACACTATGAGCAGGTGATGGCGATCATGTTGCCCTCGCTGCGCGAGGAGCGGGCACAGACCTACTCGCCGTTCCTGCCGGTCTCCGAACGCACCGGCGACGTGCTCCAGGTGCCGATCGTCGCGCATGATGTAAACGCGGGCACGATCACGTACGAAGACCCCGACACGAAGGAGCGCGTGACGACGCTCATAACCGGCGGTCGCGTGAAGCTGCAATGGAAGCCCGACTGGGCCATGCGCTGGGTCGCGCTCGGCATTGATTACGAGATGGCCGGCAAGGACCTGATTGATTCCGTCAAGCTCTCCGGCCAGATCGCCCGCGCGCTCGGCGCCGAGCCGCCGGAAGGCTTCAACTACGAGCTCTTCCTCGACGAGCAGGGCCAGAAGATTTCGAAGTCGAAGGGCAACGGCCTCACCATCGACGAATGGCTGCGCTACGCGAGTCCGGAATCGCTCTCGCTTTTCATGTACCGCGAACCGAGGGCTGCGAAGCGGCTCTATTTCGACGTCATCCCGCGCCAGGTCGACGAGTATCAGCAGTTTCTGGACGGCTACCCGAAGCAGGAATGGAAGCAGCGGCTCGGCAATCCGGTGTGGCACATCCATTCCGGCAACCCGCCGCAGGCGGACATGCCGGTGTCGTTCCAGATGCTGCTGACGCTCGTCTCATCGTCGAATGCTGAAAATGCCGAGACGCTTTGGGGCTTCATCGGCCGTTACCGGCCGGGCGTGACACCGCAGACGCATCCAAAGCTCGGCAAGCTCGTGGAATACGCGATCCAGTATTTCCGCGACTTCGTGTTGCCGGAGAAGAAGTTCCGCGAGCCGACGGCGGAGGAGCGCAAGGCGCTTTCGGACCTGCGCGATGCGCTGGCAAATCTCTCTCCCGGCGCGGATGCGGGCGCAATTCAGGATGTCGTCTACGAGATCGGCCGCCGCGAGCCGTTCCTCGACCACAACAAAAAGGCCAAGGATGGCAAGCCGGGCGTCTCGCTCGACTGGTTCAATATGCTCTATCAGGTGCTGCTCGGGCAGGAAAAAGGCCCGCGCTTCGGCTCGTTCGCGGCCGTTTACGGCGTCGACAACACAGTCGCGATGATCGACGGAGCGCTTGCGCGCTCGGCCTGATTACTGCCGCGCCCACATGATGCGGGCGATCCAAACGACGTCAGCGGGGGGTAGCACGCGATCCTTATGCGCCGGATTGAGCGAACGCAGTTCGACGGCCTTGGCCGTGCGCTTCTTTAATTCCTTCGCGAGCACTTCGCCGGATCTCGTCTTCACGACCACGCGGTCGCCGGCGCGCAGCTTTGCGTTCGGCGACACGACGATGATGTCACCCTTGCGGTAGAGCGGCTCCATCGAATTGCCGGAGACTTCGAGCGCATAGGCGTTCTCGTCATCCACGTCGGGGAATGAAACCTCGTCCCAGCCTGAGCCGGCTGGAAATCCCGCGTCGTCGAAAAAGCCGCCGGACCCCGCCTGTGCGAAGCCGATTAGCGGAACCGGGCGCGTGCCCTGCCGCTTTGACTTGCGTTGCAGGAGCGACATGAACTCGTCAATGCCGGCGCCGGTCGCGTGCAGGATTTTCGCGATCGACTCCGTTGACGGCCAGCGCGGCCGTCCCTCGGGCGTCACGCGCTTCGACTTGTTGAAGGAGGTCGGATCGAGCCCGGCCTTCTTCGCGAGCCCCGAGGCCGAATAGCCATAGCGGGCCGCGAGGCGGTCGATTGCGTTCCAAACCTGAGGATGGGTGAGGGTGGCCATACTGTCCTCGCCGATTCGCCTGATTGTTGCCGGATCTAGGAATAGGGACCTATAGGGTTTGGCGGCGAGGATCAAGGCCGAAATTCATGCGCGTAATACGGGTGTTGGCGGCGCAATGCCTTGCTTCGCCGGGAACCGGAGGATAGAGCAGGGGCAGCCGCTGCGGTTCCGCCCGTGCTCAAGCTTCTCGATTTTGCGCTGCCGATCGCCCGCCGCCTCGATCCCGAGGACGCGCACGGCCTCGCCATTCGTGCGCTGGGCTTACTGCCGCTGTTGCCCGCGCGCGACGACCCGAAGTTGCGGGTCTCGGCCTTTGGCCTCGATTTCCCCAATCCCGTCGGACTGGCGGCGGGCTTCGACAAGAATGCCGAAGTTCCCGACGCGGCGCTCCGCGCCGGATTTGGTTTTGTGGAGGTCGGCACGGTCACGCCGCGGTCGCAAGTCGGCAACCCGCGGCCGCGCATGTTCCGTCTCCCGGCCGACGACGGCCTCATCAATCGCCTCGGCTTCAACAACGATGGCATGGAAGCCGCGCGCACGCGGCTCGACGCGCGCGCCGGTCGGCTCGGGGTTGTCGGCGTCAATGTCGGCGCGAACCGGGACAGCAAGGACCGCATCGCGGACTATGCCACCGGCATCGAAACGCTCGCACCCTTCGCCAGCTATCTCACGGTAAATGTTTCTTCGCCGAATACGCCGGGCCTGCGCCAGTTGCAGGCCGGCGCCGTGCTCGACGATCTGCTCGCGCGCGCGGTGGAGGCGCGCGACGGCGCAAAGCTGCGGAAACCGTTGCTGCTCAAGATCGCGCCCGATCTCTCCTTGCAGGAGCTCGACGATCTGGTGATGGTTGCAAGGAAGCGTGGGATCGACGGCATGATCGTGTCGAACACCACGATCTCGCGTTCCAAGGAATTGCGCGATCCGAATGCGCGCGAGGAGGGCGGACTTTCCGGCAAGCCGCTCTTCGCACTTTCAACCTGGATGCTGGGCGAAACCTTCAAGCGCGTCGAAGGGGCGTTTCCACTGATCGGCGTGGGCGGCATCGACTCTGCCGATGCGGCCTGGCGCAAGATCCGCGCGGGAGCCGCACTCGTGCAGCTCTACTCGGCGCTTACCTTCAAGGGCTTCGGGCTGGTGCGGACGATCAAGGGTGGGCTGAGCGAGCGGCTCAAGAAAGGCGGTCACCGCTCGCTCGCCGAAGTCGTCGGCGCGGACGTGAAGACCTAGCCCCGCGCGGCGCGGAAGAAGCGCACGATCAGCCAGATCGGGATCACGAGCACGGCGCCGAGCACGAAGTAACGCCAGATCCACGCGACGGCGTCCCAGCCGAGATTATAGATCCATCGGATCAGTCGCTCGACACTCTCCACGATATTCCAGGGGTCGAGCCCGAGCGCGGACAAAAGCACGCCGATCACGATTGACAGCAGGATCAGCCGCACGATCACCCAGCCGGGCGATCCGCCGAAAAACCTGTCGATTGAACCGTTCGCCATCAAGCGCTCCCGCTGCAAGCGCGCCCGTCTAGCATGCGGTGCGCGAGCGCCCAAATAGGGTTCCAATGTGGGCGAAACAAGAGCGCCTAGTCGCGCCTGAACATGAAATTGGCGGCAAGGCCGGTGCCGAGCGCAAGGAGTGCTGTCGCGAGGCCATAGAGCAAACCATGCTCGCGCGCGGCGCTGGCGAGCAATTCCTCGAAGCCGGTCTTCAGGACTTCGATGGCGGTCGACTCGCGCGCGATTACTTCGCCCTTTGCAAGGAGCAGTGCTTCCACCTGATAGGTGCCCGTTGGCGCTATGCCGGGGATCGGCACGGTCGCACGGAAGAGTGTGGGCGTCAGAAACGTCACGCCGGTGGGTGACTCGTAGAAGAGGCCCTCATTCATCCGCACGCGCAGAAAGGCGACCCGGAACGGGTCTTGCGGAACGACGTCGCCGAAGTCGCCACCGATCCGCTGCTGGAACGTCTGGTTCACGATGCCGATCTTGTTGCGGCGAAGGAAATCGGGCGGTCCCAGTTCCTGCGGCGGGCGGCTCGTCATGATCGCAAGATAAGACGGCACGTCGATGAATTGCCTTGACTCCGCATTAACCCAGATGCCGAGCACGCGAGCCTTGCGCCGCGCGATATAGGTCTGCGTCGGCCCGCGCACCGAGATAGCGACGTCGTAAGGGCCGCTCGCCTGCGCCTTGTCGTCGTCTTCGATCGAGCCGAATACGACCACTTCCGTGCCGGTAAAATTAGATGTGATCAGCACGCGGTGGGTCGACACCGACGTCACCAGCCGCTCCGCAGCAACGGTCGTGGAGAACAACGCGACCGCCACCGCCAGCGTGAGCCACAGACAGGTTTGCGCGCGCGTCGTCATTGCAGGTGATCCGCACTGAGGACGGTGAACATCTCTTCCGGCGGCACGACGAGATTGATCGCGAAGCGCACGGCGACGGCAACCACGAGCAGGGCGAGCAGGAGCCGCAACCGCTCGGCGCGGATCGCCTGCCCGGCGCGTGCGCCGAACTGCGCGCCGATAACGCCGCCGATCATCAGTGCGGCTGCCAGCACGACGTCCACCGTTCCGTTTTCGGCCGCGTGCAGCACGATCGCGATCAGCATCGTGCAGAGCGTAAGAAAGAGCGATGTTCCGACTGAGACGGTGGTCGGCACACGCATGAGATAGATGAGCGCGGGAATGAGCAGGAAGCCGCCGCCAATGCCCATGATCGCGCCGAAGAATCCGATCAGAAAGCCGATCACCGTGATCGGGATCGCCGAGACATAAATGCGCGACTGCCGGAAGCGCAATTTCAGCGGAAGTCCGTGAAACCAGGCATGCGTGCCCGGCCGCCGCACCACCGGCGGCTCGCCCTGATGCGCGCGCACGATCGCGCGCACGCTTTCCGTCAGCATGATCCCGCCGACGATGCCGAGCAGGATGACGTACGAGAGGCCGACGAAGAGATCGAGCTGGCCGAGGCGCAGCAAGATCGAAAAAACCCAGACGCCGATCGCGGTGCCGATCAGCCCGCCCGACAGCAGCACGAGTCCGAGGCCGAAATCGACGAGCTTGCGCCGGTAATAGGTCAGCGCGCCCGACATGGAGGATGCCGCCATATGCGTCGGCACGTTCGCGACCGCGACTGCGGGCGGGATGCCGACGAGGATCAGCAGCGGCGTCATCAGAAACCCGCCGCCGACCCCGAACATGCCCGAGATGAAGCCCACCGCGACCCCAAGGCCGAGGATGAGGAGAAGATTGACCGGCAGCTCGGCGATCGGAAGATAGATCGACACGATGGCAGGGCCTTGCAGCGTCCCTTGCGGGATTTAGCGGGTTGGCACCGCTAAAAGCGGCACAGCCGCATGAACATGCGGCTGCGCTGTATTGTCAATCAAACCGGCGAATTTAGCGTTTATTTTTTAACTGAACGCTTTCGTACCGGGGACCCTGTCTGCTCCCATTCGGGCTTCAGGGCCACCTCGTTGGCCGCGGCGTCGATCTTGGCGGGCGCCCAGGTCTGCACCGCGAGCTTTGCCGCTACGAGCGTCTGCACATCGAGCCGCTTGGCGACATCGTCGCATTTTTTGCTTGCATCCGCGTCGCCCTGGTTCGCAGCGATGGCGAACCAGCGATAGGACTCGGCGAAGTTCTGCTCGACACCGAGGCCGCGGGCGTACAGCACACCAAGATTGTATTGACTGTCCCGGACGCCGCGCTCCGCCGCCATGCGGAACCAGCGCACCGCGGTCTTGATGTCGGCCTGCCCCTCGGGCGCCTCCGCGTGGATGACGGCGAGGTTGTGCATCGCCTTGATGTTTCCGCCCTCAGCCGCGATCCGGTAGAGCCGCACCGCCTCGGCGGGGTTCTTGCGGCCGCTTAGACCTTTTTCGTGAATGCTGCCGAGCCGGTAGGCGGCCTGGACAGATCCTTTGGCGAAGGCGCGCTCGAGCCAGACGGCGGCCGCGGCCGCGTCGGAGCGCACGCCGCGTCCATCGAGGTAGCGCGCGCCGATTTCGTAGGCCGCGGCCGGATCGCCGGCGACTGCGGCCGAGCGCAGCGCATCCGGACCCAACTCGGCCGGGAGCGCGTCGGCGGGCTGCACCGGCTTCGCTTCATCGAGCTTCGTTTCGGTCGAGGTCGCCGCCGTTGCGATCGAGCCGGTGGTCGCCGGCTTCTTCGCGATAGTCGAGCCGGTGGTCTCCGGTGCCGATACCGGCTGCCCGGAAAAATGGAAATCCTGCGGCGCACCGATAACGCCGGCGGACGGTGCTGCCTTTATGTCGCCGGCGGCCACCGCGGCCTTTGCTTCGACAGCCGCGGGCGTAGCCGGCTTCGCGGCAATGATGGAGGCCTTCTGCTCGACCGCGGTCCTCTTCGGCGCCGGTACGGTTGGCACCGGTGCGGAAGCGCCGCCCGAGCCGAACGGGTTCGGCACGTTCAGGTCGAGGAAGCGGAACGCCGCGAAGGCGAGCAGGCAAAGCGTGAGCGCGATCAGGAGCGCACGGCGGCTGTTACTGAAAATCGAAACGATACGGCTCTGGATCGAGGACTCGGCCCCGGTCTTGGCCTTTTCCGCTGCCGGTTCGGCATTCGCGGCTTGCGCCGCACGCCGCGCGGCGGCGATGTAATCGGATGTGCGTCCTGGCGCCTCGGGCGTGCCCTGCGCAATGCCGCCAAGCGCGGCCTCCGATTGCGCGACACGCAGCGCTGCACTTTGCAGCCGCAGGCGCGGATTGCCGGAGCCCGGCTCCATGGGCGTATCGGCAGCAATGCCGTCTTCAAATTCGGTTACGGTGGTGCCATGCACGGTGACCGTGCGTGCGCCTTCGCGCTCCTCGGTGTTTATGCGCGCGACCGCGGGCTCGTACCGTGGCTCGACCAGCCGGACGGGTTCGGCAGTCTTGGGTTGAACGGCTGCGAAATCGCGCACGGCGGTCTTCGCCGCGCGCTCGGCTGCGTCGTGCGCGCTGCCGCGCGCTTCCTCAAGCTGGGTAAAGAGATCGGAGAGGCCGCGCTCGATCGAGCCCAGCGTGCCGAGCCGCGCTTCGGTGGCATCCACTTTCTGCGCAAGCGCCCGGAGACTCGTCTCCAGCCGGTCGTCCGGCGTGCGCTCGGCGCGCGAGACCGCATTTTGCAACTCATCAAGCCGGTTGCGGATATCGTCGAGCGCCGGCGCCTGCGGTGCGGTACGGCTGGCCGTCTCAAGCCGCTCTGAAAGCGCCTCGATCCGCCGGTCGAAGGCCGACATGACTTCAAGGATGGCGCTGTCCTGCTCTCGCGGCCGCTCCTCGAATTTGGTGACCAGCACCTCGATCTGCTCGACGAGCGCCTTCAGGACGTCGCTCGGCAGCGCGCCGGAGAGCAGGTCGCGGATTTCCGCGGTTTGTTCGTGCAGGCGCGCGACCGCACCGCTGTCGAGCCCGTGACCGCCCAGCGTGTCGAGCTTGTTCGACAGCGCGTGCAAATCCTTCTCGACCGAAACGAAGCTCTCCGCGGGACGGACGTCGGCGAGCGCGGAGCGGATGTCATGCAGCGCGTCGACAACCTCGGTCAGCGTCTCGTCCTGCCGGTTGGCGCCGGTGCGGTCGATCCGGAGTGCAATCGACTCCACGGTACGTTCGATGGCGTCGAGCGAACGGCGCGGGGCAAGATCTCCGAACTTCGCCGAGAGCTCGGCGATTTCCTTGCGCAGGCCGGTGATCGATTCGTCGCGCAGGCCCGACTGACGCAGCGCCTGCATCTCGTCGGCCATTTGCTTGAGCTGCTTCTCAAGTCCGCTGAAGTCGGCGGCGGGTGCGGCCTCGCGCGGCGCGCGCTCAGGCCGGCGCGGCAAGGCGCGCGACGGCGTACCGTCGAGCACCGACTGCCGCATCATGATTTCGGCGACCGCCGCGTCGAATTCGTCGACCGTGGATGGGACCGGCATCGCGTCGTGCCGCTCGCTCTCATAGCGCGCGTTCTCTTGCGCGAGGTGACGGCTCATCGCTTCGATCGAGCGCGAAATTCCTTCGAGCTTCCGCTCGAGCTCCGGCGCCACGCCCGCCTCGGCGACGTGCCCGCGCGTGACCATGTGCTCGATCCGGTCGTCGAGCCGCTGTAGCGCCGCACGCACTTCCGCCGGGCCGTTGCGTTCGCCGTCGCGGACTTCGCGGCTCAGGGAGTCGATGCGCTCGTTCAGCGCTTCAATGGAGGAGACGAGCGCGCTGTCGTGGCGTGACGGGCGCGCCGGCGCTGGGTCGCGCGCCTGGCGCGAATAATGTTCAATGCGCTCGGCGATATCGTCGAGCCGACGTTCGATCGTCGCGTGGTCCTGGCTGGTTGTTGCGCGGACTGGATGACGGTCGTTGGAAGCGTTACGGATGGCTGCTTCCAGCCATTCTCCGACCGATTGGCCCGAGCGGCGCGCGGCATCGCGCGCGTCGGCCCAGGCTTCGGGGTCGACTGCGTTAACGCTCCACGGCACGCTTCCGGCCATTGCGAATCCCGTTCGCGGCGTGCGAGTCAAAGAACAACGCTGAAATCAGTCCGTGCCGCGCTCCCAAGGCGAATTTCGTCCCGTTATGGTAAACGGCGCGTTAACTGGCGTCGGAGCCGGTAACAAAGTCTGCACGACTGGGGTCAGGCGTCCCGGCGTATTCGCGGGCCGCCCCAAGCCTCTGAAATTCATAAAAAATTAGCCAACGGGGCCTCTTTGATCCCTAGGGTTGGGACTCCAAGTTGACGTTGACGTAAACTGATGATACGCCCGCGTCTGACAATCGAACGACGGCATCTGCCCGATCCTGTTCGAATCAGCGGCGGTCCCGATGGACAAAAGCGAATCGCATTCTGCGATCCCCGACCTGGTGGCCGGCTTTGACGCCGACGCGCTGCGCGCAGACGGCGCGAAAGACCGCTTCACGATTCGCGACCTGACGCGCGAATTCGAAGTTACCGCCCGCACCCTGCGTTTCTATGAAGAGAAGGGCCTGCTTGCGCCGGAGCGCGCGGGGCAGGAGCGGCTCTACTCCCGCCGCGACCGCGCCCGGCTGAAATATGTCTTGATGGGCAAGTGTGTCGGCTTCTCGCTCGAAGAAATCCGCGACATGCTCGACCTTTACGACCTCGGCGACGGCCAGGTGACGCAGCTGCGTGTGGCGCATGGGCGCTTTATCGAACAAATCGATCGCTTGAAGCGGCAGCGCACGGAGATCGACCGCGCGCTCGCCGAACTGGAACGGGCACGCATGACGGTGGCCGGGATGCTGGCCGCACGCGGCGCGTGAGCAAGGGAGACAAGAATGCCGACCTATAAAGCGCCGGTGGACGAAGCGTTGTTTCTGCTGAACGATGTCTTTCACATCGAGCGCTACGGCAACATTCCGAGCTTCGCGGAGGCGACGCCAGACACGGTTGCGGCCGTGCTGGGCGAAGGCGGCAAGTTCGTCGAGGAAGTTCTCCAGCCGCTCAATCGCGTCGGCGACGTCGAGGGCTGCACGCGCCACGCCGACGGATCGGTGACGACGCCGAAGGGCTTCAAGGAAGCGTACAAAGGTCTCGCCGAAGGCGGCTGGATCGGCCTCGCGATGGATCCCGAGTATGGCGGGCAGGGACTGCCGCACACCATCGCGATCATCATCAACGAGTTCATGACGTCGGCGAACATGGCCTTCACCATGTATTCCGGCCTGACGCAGGGCGCCTATGTCGCGATCCGCCTGCACGGCGACGATGTGCAGAAGAATAAGTATCTGCCGAAGATCGCGTCGGGCGAATGGGCCGCGACAATGAATTTGACGGAGCCGCATTGCGGCACCGACCTCGGCATGCTGCGCACCAAGGCCGTGAAGCAGGCGGATGGCAGCTACAAGATCACCGGCACCAAGATATTCATCTCCGGCGGCGAGCACGATCTCACGCCGAACATCGTGCATCTCGTGCTCGCGCGCATCGAAGGTGCGCCCGCCGGAACAAAAGGAATTTCGCTGTTCGTGGTGCCGAAGCACATCGTGAATGAAGACGGATCGGTCGGTGCCAGGAACGGCGTCACCTGCGGCTCCATCGAAGAGAAGATGGGCATTCACGGCAACTCGACCTGCGTGATGAATTACGACAACTCGACCGGCTGGCTCATCGGCGAGGAGAACCGTGGTTTGCCCGCAATGTTCACGATGATGAACGAGGCGCGGCTCGGTGTCGGCGTGCAGGGGCTTTCACTCTCCGAAGTCGCCTACCAGAACGCCGTCACTTACGCGAAAGAACGCCTGCAAGGCCGCTCGCTGACCGGCGCGAAATATCCGGACAAGCCTGCCGACCCGATCATCGTCCATCCCGACATTCGCCGCGTGTTGATGACCATTCGCGCCTTCAACGAGGCCGCGCGTGCCTTCGTCATCTGGACCGCCTTGCAGGGCGATCTCGTGATGAAGGGCGAAGATGAGAAATCGCGGCAGGTGGCGGACGATTTCATGGGCCTGATGACGCCCGTGCTGAAGGGCTTCCTCACCGACATGGGCTTCCAGAACACGGTGCTCGCGCAGCAGGTGTTCGGCGGTCACGGCTATATCGCCGAGCATGGCATGGAGCAGTTCGTGCGCGACGCGCGCATTTCCATGATCTACGAGGGCGCGAACGGCATTCAGGCGCTCGACCTCGTCGGCCGCAAGCTCGGCAAGGACGGCGGCCGCGCTGCGATGGCCTATTTCGCGGACGTCACCTCATTCATCAAGGTGCATGCCAACGACGAAGCGATGCAGCCTTTCGTGAAGCCGCTGGAGGTCGCGCTCGGCGATCTGCAAAAAGGCACCATGTGGTTCATGCAGAATGCCATGAAGGCGCCGGACAACGCGGGCGCCGGTTCCTACGACTACATGCACCTCTTCGGCCTCGTGCAGCTTGGCTATATGTGGGCGCAGATCGCGAAGGCCGCGATCGAGAAGAAGAAGGGCAACGGCGCCAACGGCGCGATGGACGCCAAGATCACGACGGGCCGCTTCTATATGGAGCGCATGTTGCCGGAAACTTCCGCGCATCTCGCGCGTATTCAGGCAGGCGCCGGTTCGGTGATGGCGCTGCCGGCAGAAGCGTTTTGAAGAGTGGCTGGCCAATGGGCCGGCCGCGACTACATAAAGCGTAAGCGATCACGACCGGGCGAACGCAGGAAGGATCGACACCATGACCGACGCATTCATCTACGATCACGTCCGCACCCCGCGCGGGCGCGGCAAGAGCGACGGCTCTCTCCATGAGGTCACGGCGCTCGAACTTGCGCGCCAGAGCCTCGTCGCCATTAAAGATCGCAACAAGCTCGACCCGATCCTTGTCGAGGACGTCGTGCTCGGCTGCGTCGATCCGGTTGGCGAGGCGGGCGGCGACATCGCGCGCGCGGCGGCCTTGGCCGCCGACTACGGCAAGGAAGTGCCCGGCATCCAGATCAACCGTTTCTGCGCCTCGGGCCTTGAAGCGGTGAACTTCTCCGCGGCGCAGGTCATGTCCGGCGCCAAGGACATCGTCATTGGCGGCGGCGTTGAATCGATGTCGCGCGTCGGCATCGGCGCCTCGGGCGGCGCCTGGCCGGTCGATCCGTCGATTGCGATCAAGTCCTATTTCATGCCGCAGGGCGTGTCGGCCGATCTCATCGCCACGAAATACGGCTTCTCGCGCGACGACGTCGATCAATATGCGGTCGAGAGCCAGCAACGCGCGGCAAAAGCGTGGGAGGCGGGACACTTCAAGAAATCCGTCGTGCCGGTGGAGGACGTGAACGGCCTTACCATCCTCGACAAGGACGAGCACATGCGTCCGACGACCGACATGCAGTCGCTCGGTCAGTTGAAGGCTTCCTTCGTGCAGATGGGTGAGTTCGGCGGCTTCGATGCAGTCGGCATTCAGGCTCATCCCGACGTTGAAGTCGTGAACCACGTCCATCACGCCGGTAATTCCTCGGGCATCGTCGATGGTGCCGCGGCCGTCCTCATCGGCTCCAAGGAAGGCGGCAGCCGCGCGAACCTCAAGCCGCGCGCCCGGATCAAGGCCTATGCATCGATCGGCTCCGACCCGGCGCTCATGCTCACCGGCCCCATCGACGTGACCGAATTGGTGCTGAAGAAAGCCAAGATGAAGATCGAAGACGTCGACGTGATCGAGGTCAACGAGGCCTTCGCCGCCGTCGTCTTGCGCTTCCTCCAGCACTTCAAGCTCGACCGCTCGCGCGTCAACGTGAACGGCGGCGCGATCGCCATGGGCCATCCGCTCGGCGCGACCGGCGCCATGATCCTCGGCACCGCGCTCGACGAACTTGAGCGCACCGGCAAGTCTACCGCGCTCGTGACGCTCTGCATCGGCGCCGGCATGGGCACCGCCACCATCATCGAGCGGGTGTGATCATGAACTTCAAGAATTTCAAAGTTGACGTGGACACCGACGGCATCGCGCTCATCACTTGGGACATGCCCAACCGCTCCATGAACGTCTTTACGATGGAAGTCATGGACGAGCTCTCGCAGCTCGTCGAGACCATCGCGAACGACAAGGCGATCAAGGGCGCCGTTATCACGTCCGGCAAGGACACCTTCTCCGGCGGCGCCGACCTCACGATGCTCGAAGGCCTAGCGGGCGCGATCAAGGATATCGACAAGGCGAAGGACAAGAAGGCTGCGATGCAGACCTTCTTCGACGAGTCGCGCAAGATGAGCGTGATCTACCGGCGGCTCGAGACGAGCGGCAAGCCGTGGGTCATCGCGATCAACGGTACGGCGGTCGGCGGTGCGTTTGAGCTGGCGCTCGCCTGCCACCATCGCGTGGCGTCCGAAAACGAAAGGACCCGTCTCGGCTTGCCCGAAGTGAAGGTCGGCCTCTTCCCCGGCGCGGGCGGCACGCAGCGCCTGCCGCGCATGGTGCCCGCCGCCGACGCGCTCCAGTTGATGCTGCGCGGCGAGCAGGTTCGCCTCGACAAGGCGAAGACGATGAAACTCGTCGACCAGGTCGTTCCCGCCGACAAGCTGGTCGAGACCGCGAAAGCCTGGATCAAGGCAGGCGGCAAGCCCGTGCAGCCGTGGGATCAGGACGGCTTCAAATTGCCCGGCGGGCCGGTCTATTCAAAAGCCGGCATGATGGTGTGGCCGCCCGCCAACGCCATTTATCGCCGAGAGACCTACGACAATTATCCCGGCGCGCGCGCGATCCTGAAGAGCACCTATGAAGGCCTCATGGTGCCGATCGACGCGGGGCTACGGATCGAGTCGCGCTATTTCGCCAACGTGCTGCGCACGAAAGAAGCGGCGGCGATGATCCGCTCGCTCTTTGTGTCCATGCAGGAGCTGAACAAGGGCGCGCGCCGTCCGAAGAACGTCCCGCCGGCCAAGATCAAGAAGGTCGCCGTGCTCGGCGCGGGCTTCATGGGCGCGGGCATCGCTTATGTGACCGCAAGCGCGGGCATCGACGTGGTGCTCGTGGACAAGGATCAGGAGTCGGCGGAGAAGGGCAAGAGCTACTCCGAAAAGCTGATCTCCGGCCAGATCAAGAAGGGCCGTGCGAAGCCCGAGGCGAAGGACCAACTCCTCGGCCGCATCAAGGCGACGGCGGACTACAAGGACATTGAAGGCGCCGACCTCGTGGTTGAGGCCGTGTTTGAAGACCGCAAGGTCAAGGTCGATGTAATGGCCAAAGCTGACGCGGTGTTGAAGGGCAAGGCGGTCTTTGGCTCCAACACCTCGACGCTGCCGATCACGTCTTTGGCTGAACTGTCCAAGACGCCGGAGCGCGTCGTCGGCATCCATTTCTTCTCGCCGGTCGAGAAGATGATGCTGGTCGAAGTGATCAAGGGCGAGAAGACGAACGATGAAGCGATCGCGATGGCGCTCGATTACGTGCGCGCGATCAAGAAGACGCCGATCCTCGTCAACGACAGCCGCGGCTTCTACACCTCGCGCGTGGTCGGCACCTATATCCGCGAAGGCCACCTCATGCTGACCGAAGGTGTGCCGGCGGCCATGGTCGAGAATGTCGGCAAGATGGCCGGCATGCCTGTCGGCCCGCTTTCACTGAACGACGAAGTCGCCGTCGATCTCGCCTGGAAGATTTTGCAGGCGACCAAGAACGATCTCGGCGCCGAAGTGATCGATCCGCGGCAGGAAGCATTGCTCGAAGAAATGGTCGTCAAGCGCGGACGTCTCGGGCGCAAGAACGCCAAGGGCTTCTACGACTACCCGGAGAATGCGCCGAAGCGTCTGTGGCCCGGTCTTGCCGAGCTCGCGGGCGAGCCGCGTCCGGCTGAGACCTTCAGCATCGAAGAACTCAAGCAGCGCTTCCTCGTGATCCAGGCGCTGGAGACCGCGCGTTGTGTGGAGGAGGGCGTGATCGACGACGTGCGCGACGCCGATGTCGGCTCGATTCTCGGCTTCGGCTACGCGCCCTTCACCGGCGGCACGCTCTCCTACATCGACGGCATGGGCGTGAAGGAGTTCGTCGCGCTCTGCGAGCGTCTCGCCGGCCGCCACGGCGACCGCTTCAAGCCGGCTGCGTTGCTGGTTGAGATGGCGAAGAAGGGCGAGACCTTCTACTCGCGCTTCGCGCCGGAGAAGGGCAAGCAGGCCGCGTGACCGGCTTGAACGCGTTCAATAGCCCGCCGCAATTTCCGCGAGACGGCTCAGCAGCGCCAGCGCCCACATGGCGATGGAGATCAAGACGGTATATTGCGCGAACGTGAAATAGGCGTCGCGCATCACGGTTGCCGTCGCCCATTGTGCGTAACGCTCGGGCGGCCGGAAATCGTCGGGCAGCATGAGCCACATCTCGGTGCGTTTGTAGTCGGCGGCGAGCGCGCCGCGCGCTTTGAGGATCAGAACCAGAGCTGTGAGAAGGGCCAGCGTTCCGCCAGCCTGGAACATGGCGACCGGGTTGAAGCTCAAGCCGACCATGACACAAAGCACGCCGAGCATCGCAAAGCCGCAGCCGCGCGCAACCGAAGTAAACGCGAACTTCCTCATCTCTTCCATGACGCTCTCCGGAACGCGCCGCGGTGGGATGCTGGACTTTCAACAACGGATAAATGCTTGTCGTACTTGGAGTTTGCCGCTCGGGAACTCCCCGCACAATCGGGCGGCATAGCGCTCACGCAAATGTGCTTCCGGCCCTAGAGGCCTTCCGTGAAGAAATTGCCCATCGCCGGGAGCGTCAGAATCCCCGTGCCGGCAAGCCAGATCCAGAGCGACGCGGCGCTGGAGTCGTCACCCCGGCCGGTGAAGTGCTCGTAAAGCGCCGCCGGAATGCCCGCAAGGATAATGGTCGCGGTTGAGACCATCAGCGAGGACATGAACAGCGTCAGCGGCACGCTGTCGAATAACAGTGCCGGCGCGAGAATCTGAACGTGGATGAGAGCAAACAGCAGCGCGATCTGGTTGAACATGCCGTTGATCATGCCGAAGAAGGCGATCCCGATATAATACCATTGGCGTTCCATGGCTCAGGCCCTCATCGGCAGGAGGCCGAACATCAGAAATATGTATAATAATCCGATGCGCAGCCAGAATAGCCAGACGAACCCGAAGAGCCACAGCACGACCGGCGCGACTCCCTTCGGCGTCAGGGGAGCGATGACCGCTAGGAACGGGTCGGTGATCCGGCAGAAG